>Ga0308164_10000108_pt1 | contig 234227 bp, 183 predicted proteins | sample PhyTR2_FD_201031 | JGI IMG/M metagenome (GOLD analysis project Ga0308164, IMG submission 201031) | Phyllosphere microbial communities from UC Gill Tract Community Farm, Albany, California, United States - DLSLT.R2 | ecosystem: Host-associated > Plants > Phyllosphere > Unclassified | place... | reverse complement strand
GTGGTAGCGGGCCCGCGCACTGGCGTAGTCGGCGGCGATGCGCGCCACCGTGGCCTGGCGGCGCGGCTTCATCAGCGGCGCGATCAGCATCCACGTCAGCAGGCCGCTGTCGATGGTGGGTTTGCCCTGCAGGTGCGCGAGCGCCTCGCGCCACGGCGAAAAGCGCGCGCCGCCCGGCGTGGACAGCAGCCGGATCCAGTCGTCGTAAAAGTCATCGAGGATCACCTTGGGAATTTGCAGGAACAGGTGGCGCACGTCGGCACAATCGTGGTGGTCGGCGCGGTAACCGCCGTCCAGCAATGCGGTGCGCGCCACTGCCTGCGCCGCAGCGATGCAGGGATCGGCGATGGCGATGGGCATGGCGTCCGGCGTGACCAGCCGCCCGCCCGGTGCAGTGGCGAGGTTGACCAGCGGCGTGTTGGCGATCACGTCGTACACCAGCCGGGCGTCGCGCACGCTGCGGGTGATGGGGCCCAGCCCAAGCCAGGTGCGGGTATTGCCGGTGACCGTGGGCCAGGTGCCGCGTCCGTCCACGGCGCCGGAATGCGGCTTGAAGCCCACCACGCCGCAGAACGCGGCGGGAATCCGGATCGAGCCGAGGATGTCCGAACCCACGCCAAATACCGAGCTGCCGGAGCCGACCAGCGCACCTTCGCCTCCGCTGGAACCGCCGGCCACGCGGTCCGGCGCCAGCGGGTTGTTGGTGCGCCCGTAGCGGGGATTGGTCGATTCGGCTGTCATTGCCAGTTCCGGCACGTTGCTGCGCGCGATGGGGACCGCACCGGCCGCTTTCAGGCGCCGCACGATTTCGGCATCGTGCGCATGGTGCTCGGGCGCCATGCGGCGCGAGCCGGCCGTGACCTGGGCGCCCGCCAGGCCGAAGGTTTCCTTGACGCTGAAGGGCAGGCCGAACAGCGGCAGCGCGGGGTTGCCGGCGCGGTCGAGCCGGCGCGCGTCGGCCAGCGCTTCGTCGTGCAGGATCGCGGTGGCCGCATTCAGGTGCGGCTGGGTAACTGCCAGCCGTTGCAGGTGCGCGCCGGTCAGCTGTTCCGCGGTGAGTGCGCCGGTGCGCAGGGCGGCCAGCAGGGCGACGGCATCGGGGCCGTCCGGGGGACGTTCAAAGGTAGTCATGGCGCTTTCAGGAGCGGGGTGGTGCGGGTTGTTGAATGAAGAGCGCCGTCACCAGCCCGAGCGCGCACACTGCCATCACGTACCAGGCCGGCGCCAGCGGCTCCACCTTCAGCATCAGCGTCACCATGATGGGCGTGAGGCCGCCGAACACCGCATAGGCCAGGTTGTACGAGAACGACAGGCCGGAAAACCGCACGGGCGCCGGAAACGCGCGCACCATCACGCTCGGCACCACGCCCACCACGCCCACGCTAAAGCCCAGCAGCGCGTACAGCGGCAGCAACAGGTGCGGGTGCGCGGCCAGCGTGGTGTAGAACGCATAGGTGCACGCGGCCAGCAGCAGCGAACCACCGATCAGCATGCGCCGGGCGCCCAGCCGGTCGGCCAGCACGCCGTATACCACGCAGCCCACGGCCAGGCACAGCGTGGCCACGGCATTGGCCATCAGCGCCGTGGGCGCATCGAAGCCGTAGCCTTTCTTGAGCAGCGTGGGCGTCATCAGAATCACCACCACGATGGCGGCCGACAGCATCCACGTGAGCAGCATCGACACGGCCACCGCGCCGCGATGCTCGCGCAGCACGGCCTTCAATGGCAGTTCGGCGGCCAGGGCGCGGCGTTGCTGCAGCTCGGTAAACACCGGCGTCTCGCGCAGCCAGCGCCGCAGGTACATCGCGCCCAGCCCGAACACGCCGCCCAGCACGAACGGTATGCGCCAGCCATGGTCGAGCACCTGCTGCGCCGTCATGGCGGTGTTGACGGCGGTGGCTGTCAGTGAACCGAGCAGGATGCCGAACGTGAGGCCGGCCGTCAGCGTGCCGCACGCGTAGCCGATATGGCGCGCCGGCACGTGCTCCGACACGAAGACCCAGGCGCCCGGCACCTCGCCGCCCACCGCCGCGCCCTGCGCCACCCGCAACGCCAGCAGCAGCAGCGGCGCGGCCAGGCCGATGCTGGCGTACGTGGGCAGCATGCCGATCAGCAGCGTGGGCACGGCCATCAGCACGATCGACAGGTTGAACATTTTTTTGCGGCCCAGTAGGTCGCCAAAGTGGGCCATGACCATGCCGCCCAGCGGGCGCACCACGTAGCCGGCGGCAAAGATGCCGAAGGTCTGGAACAGGCGCATCCAGTCCGGCATGTCGGGCGGGAAGAACAGCGTGCCGATGGCGTCGGCCAGGAAGACGAAGATGATGAAATCGTAGAACTCGAGCGCGCCGCCGAGGGCGGCCAGGGCCAGGGTTTGGTAGTCCTGGCGCGTGAGCGGGCGGGCGGTTGCCGGTGGGGTGTGTTGCATCGGGAGGCGTCTCGGTCATGAACAGTGTTGCTATTCTATGACGGACCGGCGCCACCCGGGGGCGGTCAGGTCCAGAAATGCGACAGGTCGCCCAGGTTCCAGGTGTCGGGCTCCTCGTAGCCGGCAATGCCTTCTTCGCCCTGCACCTGCATCAGGTCGATGGTTTCGGCCGGAATATGGGCATCCTTGCGGATCGAAAAGAAGGCGCGCACCACGGGCGCCAGCAGCGAGCCGCTGTTGTCCACCACCACCGCCAGCCGCTCCGAGCGCAGCCGCACCAGCGTGCCCAGCGGATAAATGCCGATGCACTTGACGAACGCGGCAAACAGTTGCGGATCGAGGTGGCCATTGCGGGTCCACTCGGCCATGCGGCGCAGCGACACAGCGGGGCTCCAGCCCGCCTTGTAGGGGCGGTTGGACGTGATGGCGTCGTACACGTCGCAGATGGCCCCCATCCGTGCATGCAGGCTGATCTGTTCGCCGCGCAGGCCGTGCGGATAGCCAGCGCCGTCCATGCGTTCGTGGTGGTGCAGGCACACGTCGAGCGCCACCGGATGCACATTGCCCGACCTGACCAGCAGCGCATGGCCGGCCACGGGATGCAATTTGACGCGCGAGAATTCGTCGTCGGTGAGCTTGCCCGGCTTGTTCAGCACCGTGGCGGGCACCGCCATCTTGCCCACGTCGTGCAGCAGGCCCGCCATGCCGCACTGCGCCACCTCGTCTTCGTCAAGCCCCAGCTGACGCGCCAGCGCCACCATCATGGCGCACACGGCCACCGAGTGCAGGTACGTGTAGTCGTCGGCCTGCTTCAGGCGCACCAGGCTGATCAATGCGCCGCTGTTGCGCAGCACCGATGCCGAGATATCTTCCACCAGCGGCGCGGCCTGGCCCAGGTCGATGATGCGGCCCATGCGGATGTCGTTGAACATGGACGCCAGCGCCTGTTTCGACTGGCCGATGACGCGCGCTGCGCGCGCCAGTTCGGCGGCGGTGCCGGCGGACAGGCGGGCCGTAGCGGGCGTGGCGGGTGTGGCGGCGCTGGCAGCTGGCGCCGCGGGGGGCAGCGGTGCGGCCGCCGGCACCGGCTCGGCAGCGTCGGCCGCAGCAGCGAGGGTTGCAACATCGGTACCCTTGCCGGTATCGATCCATACTTCACGGATGCGCCCGCCCTGCAGCTTGGCCAGTTCCTGCTGCGATTGCAGCGTGAACGAACTGCTCCAGAAAGGGTTGTCAAGCCAGGAGCCGCAGACGGCATGGATATGCATGCCTATGGCAAGCTGTTCGGTGGGGATTTTCTTGAGCATGGAAATTCGCTGAATTCGGTATCTTCATCGATTGTAGCAAATATAATTCTATTTCCGTAGGGAATTTTATTTTTCTGGTGATATTTGGTGAGTTTGTGGTGTATCGGCCAGCGTGCATTGGCGGATGGCCTCGGCGAAGGCGGTCGCGGTAAACGGCTTGGTGAGGTAGGCGTCGGCGCCGGCCGCCAGGCAGCGGGCGCGTTCGCCGTCGATCGCGTTGGCGGTCAGCGCGATCACCGGCGTGCGCGCCAGGCCCTGCGCCGCCTCGCGCGCGCGCAGCCGGCGGCATGCCTCGTAGCCGTCCATCACGGGCATCATGCAGTCCATCAGCACCAGGTCGTACCGCTGGCGCGCCAGCGCGTCGAGCGCCTGCACGCCGTCGTGCGCCTCGTCCACTTCCCAGCCCAGCTTGCGCAACAGGATGCGCGCCAGCTGGCGGTTCATTTCCGTGTCTTCCACCAGCAGTACGCGGCCGGCGGCCGGGGCCGCGATCGGGGACACGGCAGGTGCGGCCCCGGCGGTGGATCCCGCCACCAGCCGCGACGGCAGGTCGAAAGTGAAGGCGGCGCCCGCTCCCGGCGCGCTGGTGCAAGTGATGGTACCTCCCATCAGCTCGACCAGGTGCTTGCAGATGGCCAGGCCCAGTCCGGTGCCTCCGTAGCGGCTGTTGATGCCGCTGTCGGCCTGGCGAAACGGCTCGAACAGGTGGCGCTGCGCCTGCTCGTCGATGCCGATGCCGCTGTCGCGCACGGTGTAGCGCAGCCGCCATGGCGCCGGACCGGCGGCGCCCGCGTCGAGGCAGCTGGCAGCGAAGATGATGTCGACCGCGCCGGAAGGCGTGAACTTGATGGCATTGTGGACCAGGTTTCCCAGCACCTGGCGCACGCGCGCCGGATCGCCTTCCACCAGGCTGCGGTCGGGCAGGGCGCCGATGTCCACCGCCATGCGTAATTGCTTGCGTTCGGCGCTGGCCTGGTGCAGCGCGAGCACCTGCTCGATCACTTGCGCCGGCGCGTACGCCTGGTGTTCGAGCTGCATCTGGCCTGCCTCCACCTTGGAAAAATCGAGTATGTCGTTGATGATGTGCAGCAGCTCGAGCGCCGCCTGGTGAACATTGCCGGCATAGGTGCGCTGGGTGGCGTCGAGCCGGGTTTCGAGCATCAGTTCACTCATGCCGAGGATGCCGTTCATTGGCGTGCGGATTTCGTGGCTGGTCACGGCCAGGAAGCGCGACTTGGCGGCGTTGGCTGCGTCGGCTTCAGCCTTGAGTGCCAGCGCCTGTTGCGCATCCTGTTCGCGCCGCTTGAGCAGCGACGCCATCAGCGCGAACGCCACCAGCACCGCGATCATGCTCGGCAATGCCACGGCGCCCAGCATGCGCAGGTTGCTGCGCCAGCCCTCGAACAACAGTTCCTCGGTGATGGTGGTGTTGATGATCAGCGGATAGTCGCGCACAACGCGCACCGCACCCATGCGCTGTACCTGGCGCAGGTCGTCGGCTGCGCGCGGGCTGCTGGTGAGCACCACGTCGTGCCGCTTGCCGGCGTCGATCACGCTGCGCGTGGTGCCGCCGAGGTTTTGCTTGCCCATCAGGGTGTCGCGCGTGGGCCAGCGCGCCAGCAGCGTGAAGTCGCTGCGGTACAGCGAAATGGCGGCATGTTCGCCGAGGCTGACATTGCGGAAAAACTCGCTGAAGAAATCGCAGGACACGCCCACCAGGATCACCCCGGCAAACTGGCCGGCGTCGTCGTTCAGGCGGCGGCTGACATAAAAGGTCCAGGTCTGGTTGCCCTTGTTGCGTACCGGGCTGCTCAGGAATGGCCTGGTCGTATCGTCGCGCATGTGGTGCAGGAAGTAATCGCGGTCCGACAGGTTGATCAGCGGCGCCGGGTAGCTGCGCGTGAAATTGATCACGTCGCCGTTGGCGGCAATGATGGTGGCCACGCCGATCTGCGGCGACACGCTGATGCGGTCGCGCAGCGCCTGATACATGCGTTCGCTGCCATAGGCCGCGCGGCGGGTTGCCGGATCGGCATGCGCCGCTTGCTGCACCAGGGTGTCGATACTGTCGAGCACCTGGTACGTGGAGGTCATGGTTTGTGCCGTGTTTTCCGCCAGTACCAGGGTCAGGTTATCGAGCTCGGCGCGCCAGTCGGCAATTTCGTGCTGGTGCAGGCGCCAGCTGACCAGCGCCGTGGTCGCGCCCAGCATGGCCAGCAGCACCATGCACAGCAGGGCGGTGGCGCGCCGCGCGGTCAGTCCGGTCCACAAGCGGCGCACGGGTATCATGGGGCAGGCTATGCGTGCGGGACCGCGCGCACAATGCTTTGCGTGACCTCTCGCATGACCAGCGCCAGCAGCGCCGACAGTTCCGGCTGCGCGGCGTCGACGGCACAGCCCTGGCGCGCCGCCGTCTCGTGGCGTTGCAGCTCGGTGGACAGGCCGCAGGCGCCGATCAGCAGCGCCATGCCCTTGAGCGCATGGCTGCTGGCGGCAATCGCCGGGAAGTCGCGCCGCGCAAATGCCTGTTCGAGCCGGCTGAACAGGCCGGGCGCATGTTCCAGGAAGGTGTGCGACAGCGTGATGAACGTGGTCCGGTCACCGGCCGCTTCCATCAGCACGGTGGGGTCGATGCTCTGGTAGCGGTATTGATTCATTTGCTCTGTCGTTGAAACTGCGCGCAGCAGGCGCGCAGGTAGCCGCGCAATTCATCGTAGTTGACCGGCTTTTCGAAGAACACCACGCCGGGCGGCAGGCCGCCGCGCTCGGCCAGGTCGCTCTCGTGCAGCGCCGACAGGATGGCAATATGCATCGGCCGCAGCTGCGGATCGCTGACAATGGTATTGAGCAGCTCATAGCCGTCGATGCCGTCCATGACAATATCGGTGAGTACGATGTCCGGCTGGCGGCGCGCGATCTCCAGCAGCGCCTGGTAGCCATTTTCGCAAAACACGACCTGGGCCGGCAGCTGCCAGCCCGCCAGCTGCTTCTGATACAGGATGCGCTGCATCGGGTTGTCTTCCACCACCAGGATGGTGGCTTGTTCGCGCTGCGGCGCGCGGGCCACCGGCGCCGGCGGCATGGCTGGCGCCTGCGGTACTTGCTGGCCTTTGTAGGCCAGCACCGCCGCCAGCGGAATGCGGCGATGGCCGCCGCGGGTTTTCCAGGCGTCGATCGCGCCCGCCTCGACCAATTGCTGGATCGAGGAGACGGAGACACCGAGGATTTCGGCGGCGCGTTGAGTGGTGCAGACCTCGTCGGCCTCTGTGACAGATTTCATTGCTTGATACTGACAGTCAAAATATCTGCGAGATTAGCTTTAAAAATTCGTTTAATCAATGAATTTGTGAATTCCCCGCCAGAATAACATGCTTGGAGCCCCCGATTGCCGGCGCCGGGGGCCAGTCTTACCATTCCAGCAAGCGGTAGGCACCGCGGTGTTCCGCGGCACGATGAGCACCGGCTGCGGCGCGCCCCCCATCCGCCCGAGGCGGACCAGCGTGGATGCGCGCGCGTGGGCAATGCCGACCAGCCGCTCCACCGCCAGCGCGCGCCACTGCGCGTCCCGTTCGAGCAGGACCAGGTGGGTCCAGTCGCGCTCCATGCCGGGCGCGCCAAGTGCACCGGGTGCAAACACCGGCACCTGGCGTCCTTGCCACAAATAGTTGCCCATCCGGCCATCCGGCGCCGGCCCGGCAGCGACGTCGGCAGCAAAGTCGGCGGGCCTGGCAACGATGGTGGCGATGGCCGACATCGGCACCGCCAGGACGTCGCCCGCCTGGCACAGGACGTAGGCAGCCTCGCCATGCGACTGCGCGCGTTGGGTGTCCGCCGGCGGTCCGGGGGGCAGCGCCGGGGCGAGCGCGCCCAGGGCATCGGTGTCGAGCAGCAGCTGCGGTCCCGCTGCGCTGTCCACCGTCCCCTGGACCAGGCCGTGCGTGCCCGCCATCCGCACGTAAGGATGCAGCGCATCGCCCGCAGCGCTCCACACCGACCGGATGGCGTCCACCCATATGCCGACCTGGCGTCCGGCGAGCGTCAGCACCGCCAGCAGGGTGCCGGCGCTCGCCCCCGGTGCCAGCTGGTGGCGGTGCAGGATGCAGACATGGTGACCGCGCCACAGCGTCACCTCGCTGAACGCGCCGCAGGCCGCCAGGTGGGCCGTGGCGGGCGAGGGGATCACTTCCGCCACCAGTGCGGCCGGCACGGCAAAACAGCGGCCGCCGATGTCGAATGACGCCATCCGCCGCGGCGCCGCCGCAGCAGCGTCCTGCGCTGGCGCGTCGGCCGTGTCGGCGGCCCAGGCCCGGGCCCAGGCCATCAGGCGCTCCGGCTCCAGCACGTTCAGCAGGTCGGCCGGGGCGGCGCCGGTTGCCACCTGGCGGAAAAAGGCGTCGTCGCTGTCGTCGTGCCGCACCTGCACGATGCATGCCGGGGCGATCGACAGCAGTCCGCACACCTGGTCCACCGCCAGGCCTACCAGCCGGCCCGCATGCGCCAGCACCAGCACGTACGCGCACGGCGCATCCGCCGGCAAACCCAGCAAAGCGCGGGCATCGACCAGCGGCACCGCCTGCCCGCCGTGGTCGAACGCGCCCTGCAGCGGCAGGCCGGCCGGACCGAGCGGCGCCAGGCGCTCCGGGCGCGGCAGGGCCGACCGGACCGCGGCGGTGGCGATGGCCACCCGGTGGCCGCCGAGGCGCGCTTCGATGAAATTCATCGCGGGCGCCGGCGCGGTCATGGCTCAGCCAGCCGCCGCTGCGGCGGCCTGCAGTTCGCCCAGCAATGCCGCGACGTTGCGGCTGGCCTCCGCCTGCTCGGCGGTCGAACGGTCGATCTGGCTGATCGACGCTGTCGTGTCGTGCACCGAAGTGCCGATCAGCTCGAAAGCCTGGTGCACCTGTTCGGCCAGCACGATGGCCTGGTCCACGTGGTGGATGGTGGTATCGGTGAGGCGGGCGATATCGCGGGCGGCGGCGCCCGATCGTTCCGCCAGCGTGCGCACGGCGTCGGCCACGATGGCGAAACCGCGGCCGTGCTCGCCAGCGCGCGCCGCTTCCACGGCGGCGTTGAACGCCAACAAATTGGTCTGCCCGGCGATCTCGCCGATGATACGGACGATCTCGTTGATCTCGCGCGACGATTTTTGCACCTCCAGCGTGGCGTCGGCCGAGCGGCGCAGCAGCACGCGCCCCGACTGCGCGTGGTGTTCCGTCTGGTGGGCGATCTCGGCCGACAGGCCGGCGCTGCGGGCGATGCTGTCGATGGCGCCGGCCAGCGCCTGCATGGTGTGGCCGATACTTTCTACCCGGCTGCGGATCGCCTGCTCCCGGTCGGCCTGGACGGTAATGTCGGTGGCGAATTTCACCACCTTGAACGGCTGGCCGTCACTGTCGAAAATCGGATTGTACGACGCTTGCAGCCACACCTCGACTCCGTGCTTGCCGCAGCGGCGGAAGCGCGAATTCTTGAACTGGCCCTGGCCCAGGTCGGCCCAGAAATTGCGGTAGGCTGCCGACCGCACCATGTCGGCGTCGCAAAACATGCTGTGGTGCTGGCCCAGCACCTCGGCCGCCGTGTAGCCCACCGCGCGCAGAAAGTTATGGTTGGCGTGCAGGATGGTGCCCTGCAGGTCGAACTCGATCACTGCCTGCGAACGGCCGATGGCTTCGAGCTTGCTGGCTGCCTCGGCGTTCAGGCGCTTGGCCGGCGTCACATCGTTGGCAAACTTCACTACCTTGATTGCGGTGCCGGCGGCATCGAGGATCGGCGTGTAGGAGGCCTGGATCCACACCTCGCGCCCGGCCTTGTCCACGCGCAGGAATTCGCCCGACTGGAACTGGCCCTGGCCCAGCCGCTCCCAGAACTGCCGGTATTCGAGTCCCTGCACCTGTTCCGGCTTGCACAACATCCGGTGGTGATGCCCGATCAGCTCGTTGGCATCGTAGCCGAATGTGTGCAGAAAGTTCTCGTTGGCGCGCAGGATGCGGCCGGTCAAATCGAATTCGATAATGGCCTGCACCCGCTCGCAGGCAGCGAGCAGGCGGTCGGCATTGGTTTCGGGTGGGGCGGGCCGCTCGACCTGCTGCCGCGCGGCGCTGGGATGGTTCATGGCTTGCTCCTGTTCTGTCGATAGTTGGCTCGGTAGCAGCGGTGCCGGTCAGCGTTGCGCTGCGGCGATCCGGGCCGCCGGCCTGGCCGGCCGCGCCGGCCGCGCAGAACTTGCGGCGGTCAGCTTGAACACCGCCATCGCCTGCGACACGCAGCGCGTCTGCTGCACCAGGTTGCCGGCCGCCGCCGCCGACTGCTCGACCAGCGCTGCATTCTGCTGCGTGATGTCGTCGATCTGGATCACCGCCTGGTTCACCTGGCCGATGCCGGTGCTCTGTTCGCGGGTGGCGTCGGAGATCTCGCCCATCACCTGCGACACCCGGCACACCGAGGCGATCACCTGGTCCATCATGGCGCCGGCATCGTTGGTGAGCGCCGTGCCGGCGTTGACCTTGCCGATCGAAACATCGATCAGCGTCTTGATTTCCTTGGCCGCCGTGGCCGAGCGTTGCGCCAGGCCGCGCACCTCGCTGGCCACCACCGCGAAGCCGCGCCCCTGCTCGCCGGCGCGCGCCGCTTCCACCGCCGCGTTCAGCGCCAGGATGTTGGTCTGGAATGCGATGCCGTCGATCAGGCCGATGATGTCGAGGATCCTGGTGGACGAGGCGCTGATGTCGCCCATCGTCGTCACTACCTGCGCGACGATGGCGCCGCCCTGGGTGGCCACCTCCCGCGCGCGCTCGGCCAGCGCGTTGGCGCTGGCCACGTTGGTGGCGCTTTGCTGCACGGTGGACGTCAGCTGTTCCATGCTGGCGGCCGTCTGCTGCAGCGAGGAGGCCTGCGACTCGGTGCGCCCCGACAGGTCCAGGTTGCCGTTGGCGATTTCGCCGGTGGCTACCGAGATCTCGTCGAAATTGACCCGCACGTCGGCGATGATGCTGTGCAGGTTGATATTGGTCTGGCGCAGCGCGGCCAGCAACTGTCCCATCTCGTCGTCGCGCTGGATCCCGATCGATGCCGTCAGGTCGCCGCCGGCCATCATGCGCGCGGCCACCGTGGCCTGCTTCAGCGGCAAGGCCACGTTGACGTACAGGAGCCGGCCGAACAGCAGCATGGCCAGCATTGCGCCGATGGCGGCCCCGGCCAGCCAGCCGTGCAGGGCGACGGCAGCGTCGCCCGGCGCCAGCAGGGCCAGCGCCAGCATGCCGAGCACGCCCGCCACCAGTGCCGTGGCGATGCCGATCTGGGCGTTGAGCGGCAGCTGCAGCAGCGCGCGCGCCCGCGCGGCCGCGCCGGTGGACACGGCGCGGCCGCCGGCGATGCGCAGCCGTTGCGGATTGCCGGCCTTGAACTGGCGGTACAGGGCGTCCGCCTGGCGCACCTGCTCGCGCGACGGCTTGGTGCGCACCGACAGGTACCCGACCGGCTTGCCCTGCTCGATCACCGGCGTCACGTTGGCCAGCACCCAGTAATAGTCGCCGTTCTTGCAGCGGTTCTTGACCAGGCCGGTCCACGGCATGCCGCTCCTGATCGTGTGCCACAGGTCGGCAAACGCTTCCACCGGCATGTCGGGGTGGCGCACGATGTTCTGTGGCGCGCCAATCAGTTCGGATTCGGTAAAGCCGCTGACCTCGAGAAAATACGGGTTGGCGTAATTGATGTTGCCCTTCAGATCAGTGCTGGAGACGATGGTTTTGCCATCTTCCATGATGTATTCGTTTTGCGTGACGGGCGTATTGATGCGCATGGCCGGTTCCTGGGGGCGGTGAGGGGAGGGGAGGCGCTTAGCACGACGCGATCAGACCCGCTCGCGCGGTGCGGACGCTGCCGGGTACGGCGTAGAGATGCGGCGGCTGGCGCGGACGCGGCGGTGCAGCGTGGGCGATGCGTGGGCTGCCGTGAGCCGGATCGAGCGTGAACGCGCCCACTACGTGCGCCAGGCTGGCGGTCTGGCTTTCGAGTTCCGCCGTCGCGGCGGCGGCCTGCTCCACCAGTGCGGCATTTTGCTGGGTCGCGGCATCCATCGCGGCGATGGCCTGGTTGATCTGGCTGATGCCCGCCTCCTGCTCGCTGCTGGCGGCGGTAATTTCGCCCATCATGTCGGTGACGCGTTCGATCTTGCCGACCACGTCCGTCATGGTGGCGCCGGCGCGCGCCACCAGCGCATTGCCGGCGCTCACCGTGACGAGCGAATCGTCGATCAGCACCTTGATCTCCCTGGCCGCCGCAGCCGAGCGATGCGCCAGATTGCGCACCTCCGACGCGACCACGGCAAAGCCCCGGCCCTGCTCGCCGGCACGCGCCGCTTCCACCGCCGCGTTCAGGGCCAGGATGTTGGTCTGGAACGCGATGCCGTCGATCACGCCGATGATGTCGACGATCTTGGTCGACGAGGCGCTGATGGCCGCCATGGTGGCCACCACGTCGGCGACCACCCTGCCGCCCTGGCGCGCCGTCGCGCTGGCGGACAAGGCCAGCTGGTTGGCCTGGCGCGCGTTCTCGCTGTTGTGCTTGACGGTGGAGGTCAGCTCCTCCATCGACGACGCGGTTTCTTCGAGCGCGCCGGCCTGCTGCTCGGTGCGCGACGACAGGTCCATATTGCCGGCTGCGATATTGCCGCTGGCGGTGGCGATGTCGTCGCTGCCGGCCCGCACCCGGGCAACGATGCCGTGCAAATTGGCGCTCATGGCGCGCAGCGCTGCGAGCAGCTGGCCAATTTCATCCTTGCCGTCGACTGCGACCGCGCTGCGCAGGTCGCCGGTTGCAACCGCCTGCGCCAGTGCTACCGCGCGCTGCAGCGGCGCCGTGATCGAGCGCGCGATCAGCATGCCCAGCGCGACGGCGACCAGGCCGGCGCCGACCGCAATGCCCAGCGTGATCTGCACGGCCGCTGCGCCATGTTCGTGCGCCGTTTTGCCATCGGCCGTCATCAGCGCCTGCTGGTAGCTGGCCAGCGCATCGAGGGCGTGGAAGAACCGGTCCTGCGGTGCGCGCAGTTCGGTGCGCAGCGAGCTGGCCGCCGCGTCGCTGCGGCCAGCGAGCAGCAGGGCAATGGTGGCTTCCCGGGCCTGGCGGTAGCCGTCGCGCGCGACGTCCATCGCTTGCAGCAGCTCCTTGCCCCTGGGGCTGGCGATCATGGCGTGCAGCGTTTTCGCATAAGCGTCGACTTCCCTGATCGATGCGCGGATTTCTGCGAGCCGCGCTTCGACCTCCTGCCGCGATTGCGCGCCGATGATGGCATCGCGCAGCAGCCGGGCCTGCACTTGCACCTGCTCTTGCATCGACCTGGCTGCCTCGAGCTTGACGTAGCGGTCGTCGAGGATCGCCGTGTTGATCCGGTTCAGGTCCTGGATCCGGGTAATCCCCAGCGCTGCCACCGCCGCCAGCATCAGCAGCATGGCGCAGAAGCCCAGCGCCAGGCGGGTGCCGATCTTGACGTTGGAAAATTTCATATCAGGTCCTTGTCGGAAGCATTCATGCCGGTGACGGCCGCAGGAAGCGACGCGCCTGCGCAGTACCGGTCATCCATTTATATTTGATAGATTTGATTCAAGTCTAAACACTATAATCAAATAAAACAAATAATTTGTGGTAATTGTGCTTTTAAGCAACAACGACTTCTGGTCCACCGGTCGGCGCCTGACGGCGGGCCGAGGGGCCGCAGCGGCAGGGACACTGCGTCCTGGTGGGAATGGGGTAAGGGTTGCGCCAGGGGGGGGCGCTGCCGGCCGGCAGGCCGTGGGATCAGGTCGACAGGCTCGCCTGCGCCGCCAGCAGGGTGTGCGCCAGCGCGCCGGCGGCATCGAATTCGAAGGCGGCGACCTGCGTGCGCAACGCCAGCCAGTCCGCCTCCGGCAACTGGCCGTGCAGCGCTGTCAGCGCCGTGTCGAGCGGCGCGGGATCGGCGGCCGGCAGGTCGGACAGCAATTGCAGCAGCCATGGCGCCGCGCCGGCGGTGCCGGCTGCCGGGGTGTCGGTGGCGGCAGCGGCAGCGACGGCGGGCGGCGGGCCGAGCGCGGTAATGGCGTGCAGCACCCGCCGCAGTTCACTGTCCAGCAGCGGCAGCGCAGCGGCGTGCACGCCGGCTTCGAGGTGCTGTTCGGCATGGCGGGCTTGCCGGCACAGCGGGGGCAGCGCCAGGCTGGCGCCCACCCCCGCCAGCTGGTGGGCCAGGGCGACGGCGCCCGCCACCTGGCCGCGTGCGGCGCGGGTTGCAATCGCCTGCGCGGCGCCGCCGTAGCAGCGGGCAAAGCGGTGCAGCGCGCCGTAATAGGTGTCGCGGTCGCCCCATAGATCGATGCCCTGGGCGGTGTCCACCGGCGCCTCGGCCGGTTCATCGGTGGCGCCGGCGGCTGCCGGCGCCGGCCCGGCTGCGACCGGGCGCGCGCCGCTGCGCGCTACCTGGCGGATCAGCGCAACCGTGGGCGCGACGTCGAACGGTTTGCTGATGAAATGGGTCATGCCTGCGGCCAGCGCCGCTTCCTGCTGCGACGTGAAGGCGCCGGCCGTCAGCGCCACCACCGGCAGCCCGGCCAGTTGCGGCAGCTCGTGTATGCGGCGCGTGGCCTCGATACCGTCCATCACCGGCATCTGGATGTCCATCAGCACCAGGTCGACATCGGCCGGGTGCGCGGTCAGCCACGCCAGCGCCGCCTGGCCATGATCGCCTGGTGGCTGCTGGCGCCCTGTTCGCGCAGAATGCGTTGCATCACTTCGCGGTTGATTTCGCTGTCGTCCACCACCAGCACCCGCACGCCCTGCAGCTGGCCGCCGGCGTCGCCCGTTGGCGGCACGGCGACGGCGTCGCTGGCCCCCAGGGGCAAGTTCAGCACGAAACTGAATTCGCTGCCGGCGCCGGGCGTGCTGTCGAGCGCCAGTTCGCCGCCCATCAGGCGCACCAGCTGGCGGCAGATGGTCAGGCCCAGTCCGGTGCCGCCGAAACGGCGGGTGATCGAGCCGTCCGCCTGCGCGAACGGGGCGAAGATTTCGCCGTGCAGCGCCGCATCGATGCCGATGCCGGTGTCGCGCACGCTGAACGCAAGCCGGGCGTTGTCGTCCGCGCGGTCCAATAGCCGCACGCCCAGCGCGACCTGGCCGCTCGCCGTGAACTTGATGGCGTTGCCGGTCAGGTTGCCGAGTACCTGCTGCAGGCGCACCGCGTCGCCGAGCACGATCTCGACGCCGGCGGGCGCGGCGTCGATGACGATCTCGACCGGTTTGTCGGCCGCCGCGACCTGCATCCCGCTGGCGACGCGGTCGATCACGTCGGCGAGCCGGAACGGCGCCTGCTCCAGGACCATGTGGCCAGCCTCGATCTTGGACATGTCGAGGATGTCGTTGACGATCCCCAGCAGCGACTGGCCGGCGCCGCGCAGCTTGTGCACCGCGTCGCGCGCTTCGGGGTCGAGCCGCATCCGCTCCAGCAGGTACGCCAGCCCCAGGACGGCGTTCAGCGGCGACCGGATCTCGTGGCTCATATTGGCCAGGAAGTCGGCCTTGGCGCGGCTGGCTGCACGCGCCGCATCGCGCGCCAGCGTCAGCTCGGCCTCGGCATGTTTCTGGGCCGAGATATCCTGGGCAAACACCAGCGTGGCGCCGCCATCGGCCAGCATCACCCGGGCGGTGGCCTTGAGTACCGGCACCAGGCTGCCGGCCTTGCCCAGTCCCAGCGCCTCGAACGTCTGCTCATGGGCGGAATCGGCCTCGATCAGCGCCTCTTCGCGCTGCAGCGCCTGGCGCGACTGCCCGGCAAGCATGGCCCGCCAGGGCAGGCCTTGCAGATCGTCCTGCGGCAAGTAGCCATGCAGGGCGCGGTAGCGCGGGTTGGTGTAGATGAAGCGGCCGTGGCGCAAGATTGCGATTGCCAGCGGCGCATCCTCGATCAGCGTCTTGAAGCGCCGTTCGCTGCCGGCCAGTGCCTCGATGCGTGCCCGTTCGGCTTCGCGCTCGTCGCGCAGTCGTTGTCCCAGGCGGCGCTGGCGCTGGGCCAGCGCCAGTACCAGCGCGCCGGCCAGCGCGGCGCCGCCGCACAGCATCCACATGTGGCGCGCATGCTGGTGCAACGGCAGTGCTACCGCAGCCTGGTCGCGGCTCAAGCCGATAACGATGGCCCGGTCCATGCCCAGTGCCGCCGGCTGCACCGTGTGCAGCGCCATCAGGCGCGGGCCGCCCGCAGCGCCATCGAGGCCTTGTTGCAGGCTGGCTTCCCGGGCGCGCTCCCGGTGCCGCCGGAACAGCGTCCCGGGCTGGTCCAGGTTGCCGCCGCCCAGGTTGCCGCCGCCAGGGTAGCTGAGCAGCTCGATGCCATCGCCATGGATCACGCTGGCCCGCACGTCCGGCGCGTAATGCACCGCGCGGAACTGGGCAATGAAATACTCGGGGTCGAGCGTAGCCACCGCCGCGCCGGCAAACGCGCCGTCGGCCCCGGCGACCATCCGGACCAGGCTGATGGCCAGGTCGCCGCGCACCGACCGGAACGGCGCCGTCACGTACAGGGTATGCGGCTGCGGGTGGTCGCGGACCAGGCGAAAATACGCGCGCGTACCCAGCGACCGCCCCGGCAGATCGGCCTGGTCCGCCGCCACCACGATGCCGTCGCGGTCGAGCACGACCATCGAGCGCACGCCGGGCATGACTGCCACCAGCTTGGTGAGTTCGGCGTTACGGGTTGCGGCGTCGGCGCGCGCCGCGGTGCGGGCGTCGGCCACCACGCTCGCCAGCGCATGGTTGGTCGCATCGAGGCCGGTCTGGACATTGACGGCCAGCACGCTGGCCAGGCTTTGCAGGCGCGCTGCCTCGAGTGCTTCGTGGCGCCGCAATTCGTCGTGCTGGAGCGCCAGCAGGGTTGCCGCGCCGGCAGCCATCAGCGCGCCATAGCCGAGCCACTCGAGCAGGTGGCGGCGGTGGCGGCGGAGCAGGGCGAACGAGGTCATGGAGTTACTATACCCCGGCCCGACTCCATGGCAACAAGTTGCTAAGTATTAAGTTAAGAGTGTTGCGGCTGCGGCACGTCCGGTTCCCGGCGCGCCACCGCCGCTCCAGACGTGGCTGCCCGAGCTTTATCGTGCGCCTCAGCTGCCGCCGTACGCGCGGTCGTCCATGCCGAGCGCCACCTCGCGGCAGACGGCGGCAAAGCACTGGGCCAGGCCGGGCGACCAGGCCGCCGCCTGCTGCTGGCGAGAGGCGGTCTCGAGCTGCAGCAGCAGGGCCGTCAACTGGTTGGCGCCGATCAGCACGGTCATGCCTCTCAATGCATGGCTGTGCAGGCGGATCGATGCGTGCTGCGCTGACATGAGCGCCAGCTGCAGCGAAGCGAAGATGGGCGGCGCGCTTTCCAGAAAGGTGGCCGACAGCGCGCGGAAGGTGGTGGCGTCGCCTGCCGCCGCCATCAGCACGGCGGGATCGGTGGCCTGGTAGCGCGCCGCAGTCATGCCGCCACCTCGCTGCGGCCGGCCGCGCGCAGCGCCTGGTCGCGCGGCACTGGCGGGTAGGGAAGCGAGACGCAGAACACCGAGCCGGTTTCACTGCTGTGTTCGAGCATGATGCTGCCACCCATCAGCGCCACCAGTCGTGCCGCGATCGCCAGGCCGAGACCGGCGCCGTCCTTGCTGCGGGTGCTGCTGTCGTCGGCGGTGGAGAAGCGCTCGAACAGGCGGGCGCGCAAGGCCGCCGGCACGCCTTTGCCGCTGTCGTGTACGCGCAGCTCCAGTCGCGCCGGCGTGGCGCTCAGCTGCAGCCGGACCGCGCCGCCGGAACCGGGGCTGGCATCGACCGCATTGCGCAGCAGGATGTCGAGCACGCGCAGCAGCTTGGTGCGATCGCAGACGTAATGGCGCGGCACGCCGCCGCCAAACGTCAGCTGCAGCGGCAGCGCGCGCGCGGCAGCCGCAGCGCGTTGTCCGCTCATGGCCTGCTGCGCCAGTTCGCCCAGCGTTTCCATGCGCAGCTCCAGCGCGCAATGGCCCGCTTCCAGCCCGCTGAGTTCCAGCACCGACTCTACCAGTCCCAGCAGTTGCATACCGCAGCGATGGATGGCGCCGGCGAACATGCCATGGGCGCTGGTGCCGCATTCGGCCTGCAGCAATTCCGCGTAGCCGAGAATGCCGGTGAGCGGCGTGCGCAATTCATGCGACATATTCGACAGGAACCGCGACTTGGCGCGGTTGGCAGCATGCGCCAGTGCGCGGCTGGCGATCAGCCGGCCGATCAGCGCGATCAGCCCGGCGCTGAACGCCAGCACGATCACGCTCGCGACGCCGGCCAGCAGCAGCGCATGGCGGCGCTGGGCGGCGTACGTGGCCATGGTTTCGGTGCAATCGAGTCCGACCAGTGCGTAGAGCGGCAGGTCGCGCAGCCGGGCATACGCGTAAAAACGGCGGCGGCCGTCGATCGGGCCGTTGCGCACCATGCTGCCGCTCTCGCTGGCCTGCATGGCGGCGAACAGCTCGCTGGCGCCGATGTCCTGGCCCAGGCTCTCGGCCTCGCCCACCCGCCGCGCGCGCACCACGCCGTCGACGCCGACCAGCGCAATCGAGCCGAAATGGCCGACATCGATATCGCTGTACAGCCGGATGAAATATGCCGGGTCGAGCGAGACCACGACCACGCCGTTGAAGCTGCCGTCCGGCTTGCTGATGCGGCGCGTCAGTTGCAGCGACCACTGGTGCGACACCCGGCCCAGTACCGGCCGGCTGATATGGAGCCGGTCCGGGCCGGATGGCAGGTGAATCCGGATGTGCGGCCGGTCGGCCAGGTTGACGGCCTTGAACGGCCGGGTCGACAGCACCACGTCCGCATGTGCGTCGACGATGGTCAACAGGTTGTACAGATCGCTACCACCAAGGCTGGTACGCCATTCTTCCCCGATATCCATCGACTGGCCCAGTGCGTTGTAGCGCTGGCGCAGGAATATGGCGGCCTGGTCAGCTCCGGCAACGGTGCGCAGCGCGTGTTCGTCGAACAGGCGCACCAGGCCCCGCGCTTCGCGCTCGGCCGCCGTTATGACACCCTGCTCGGCGACCGCCAGCTGGGTCAGCAAGACGGCCCAGCCCGCGCCAACCAACGCCAGCGCGAACAACCCCACCAGCCAGCGGGCGTCGAGTTGCCGAAGTACGGGGGGCCACATATGCGCTCCTCACCCGGGCCGCCGCCCGGAATGGGCGGCGCGCCAGCGGATAGTCAGCGGTTAGCGTGCCAGAAAAAAATTTAACTGTCAAATTTGATTAATTCATTAAATTTATTCCGCGTGAACAGGCGGCTCGGGCCGTCTTTGCCCGCCTCCCGGGTGACGGGGGTGCCGGCCAGCGGCTGATTGGGCCGCTGGCGCAGCGCCCCAGGAAAAATAAACGCATAAATATGTTTAAATCGGTATAATCAATTCGAGTCGCGAGAAATCGGGCTCTGCGATTCGGTTGGCTGCTGATTCCGGCAGGCACACCGCGCCGCGCGTAGCGCCCGAGCGGGAGCAATGATGGAAATAATGAGCACGAGTTGCGGCGCGACTGCCGCCCGGCGCCATGCTGCGCTGGTATTCGGCCTCGGCCTGGAAGAGTATGCGATCGACATGGCCGTGGTGCAGGAGCTGCGGGGCGTTGACGCCATGCACCTGGCGCACGGTCCCGGCAGCGCTAACCGCGTGGCCAGTCTGCGCGGCACACTGGTGCCGCTGGTTGACTTGCGGCGCCGGTTCGGGCATCCGGTGCGGGGAGACGATGCCGGCGCCATGTTGCTTATCGTGGCGCTCGGAGGCAAAACCATCGGACTGGTGGTGGACCGCGTGACCGGCGTGGCCAGCCTGGCGCCGGAGCTGCTGCCACGGCAGGCGCCGGCGGGCGGCGTAAGCAGGGCCGGTCTGCTGCCCGCCATGATCGCCGGCGACGGACGGCGCCTGCACCTGATCGACACCGGGTGGTTGCTGTCGGACTTCGGCCGCCCGGCCGGCGCGCCGCCAGCGCTCCGCCCGGCCACGGCGCCGCTGTGCGCGGGGGACATGCCATGAATGTACTGGTAATCGACGACAACCGGCTGAACCGCGAACTGTTCTGCCACATGCTCGACATCATCGACGTTGCCGTGCCGGTGCCGATGGCCGATGCCGCCAGCGCGCTGGCGTGGTGCCGCAGCCACACCCCCGACCTGGTGCTGGTCGACTACATGATGCCCGACATCGACGGCCTGGCGTTCCTGCGGCGGTTCCGGGTACTGGACGGTATGGCAACGGTGCCGGTGATCATGGTTACCGCCGATACCGAGACCGCAGTGCGCCACGAGGCGCTCAGGTTGAGCGCCAACGACTTCCTGACCAAGCCGGTCAATCACACGGAACTGAACGCGCGGGTGGGCAATCTGCTGGCGTTGCGCCGCGCGCAGCTGCAACTGGCGCAACGCGCCGCCGACCTGACGCAGGCGGTGCGGGAAGCCACTGCCGACATCGTCGCGCGCGAGCGTGAAGCGATACACCGGCTGTCGCGCGCAGCGGAATATCGCGATCCGGAAACCGGCCGCCACCTGCTGCGCATGGCCGCCTACGCGCGGCTGGTGGCCAGGCGGCTCGGACTCGATGCCGTTGAGTGCGACCTGATCTGGGAAGCGGCGCCGATGCACGACATCGGTAAAGTGGGCATCCCGGACAGCGTGCTGCACAAACCTGGTGCACTCGATCCGCAGGAGGTTGCCATCATGCGCACCCACCCGCAAATCGGCGCCGACATTTTGGCTGGAAGCGAGTCACCGCTGCTGCAAGCCGGGGCCGTGATCGCCATCAGCCACCATGAACGCTACGATGGCGGCGGTTATCCTTGCGGCCTGGCCGGCGAAGCGATTCCGCTGTATGGCCGTATCGTCGCCGTGGCCGATGTCTTCGACGCGCTGACTTCGGTCCGGCCGTACAAAGCTGCGTGGGAGGTGGAGCGCGCGGTAGCATACCTGCGCGAGGGCAGCGGCACCCAGTTCGATCCGCGCTGCGTGGAGGCGCTACTGGGCGATATGGCCGCGGTGCGGGAGATACGGAGCCATTACCGGGACGCGCCGGACGGCCCCGCCGCCGGCGACGGCGCATCGCACCAGGCGGTGCCGGCGCTCACCCGTGCGAAGGTCTTTTCGAGCCGGCCGCCCTGAACCGGCCCCGCAGCCACCGGATCAGCGGGCCGCCACCGGCAGCTGTTGCAACAGCTGCTCGAGGACGATCAGGGCGCCTTTGCCAGGCTGGCCATCATGGCAAAGCGCCACCGGTACGGCAGCAGCCGCGCCAGTTTCACCAGCCACGTGAAGCGCCTGGGGAAGTGGATTTCGAACGCACCGCGACTCAATCCCTGCCGGATCGCCTGCGCCGCCGCCTGCGGGGTTTGCAGCGCCGGCATGGCAAAGTCGTTCTTGGCCGTGAGCGGCGTTTGCACGAAGCCGGGATTGATCAGGTAAACATCGAGCCCGCGCGGGTGCAGGTCGAGGTACAGCAATTCGGTCAGGTTAATCAGCGCCGCCTTGCTGGGGCCATACACGCTGGCGTTGGGCAGGCCCAGGTAACCGGCCACGCTGGCCACCACGGCCACGCCGCCGCTGCCGCGCGCCAGCATGTCGGGCAGCACCGTGGCCAGGCCCGTGTACACGCTGCCCAGGTTCACCGCCAGCGTATGCGCGGCGCCTTCGGCAGTGACCTGCCAGCTGCGTTCCGGCTGGTAGTCGGCCGCGCAGAAAATGATCAGGTCCACGCCGCCCGCCTGCGCGCAGATGTCGCGATAGCGCGCGCCCCAGGCCTGCACGTCGAGGATGTCGAACGGCGCCACGATGGCGCCGGCATGGCCGGCGGCCAGCGCCTGCAGGCGGTCGGCGCGGCGCGCCGAGACGGCCACGCGCGCGCCCGCAGCGAGCAGCTCCGCAGCCAGCGCGGCGCCGATGCCGCTGGACGCACCGATCAGCCACACGCGCCGGCCCCGCCAGTCCGGTATGCGGCGGTTCAGGGAGCGCATGCGCGCCTCCGGAACGTCAGCGTCACCTGGCCTACTTCCACGCCAAACTTGTTCATGCTGGCGCGGTTGATCATGGTGCAGTCGTCGATCAGGAACATCCAGTCGTCCATCTGCATGGCGTAGGTGGTGCCGTCCACCGGCAGCATCAGCGTGTACTGCCAGCGCAGCGCGTTGCCGGCCACTTCGCCGGTCGCCTCGCCGCGCACGTCGCCGGCGCGGCCGGTCCAGCTGCCGTCCGGCGAGCGCGCAAGGCGCCACACGCGCTGCTCGGTGGTGCCGTCGTCATAGCGGAATCGCTCGTCCAGCGTGAAGCTGCGGTCGTCGCCGGTGCCGGTAATGGTGACGTGGAAGCGTTTCACAACTTCGCCGCTGCGCTTCTGGAACATGCCCCAGGCATCGGTGGTGCCGGAGAAGTAGCGCACTACGTCGAGTTTGGGCGAGGCGTCCTGGTAGTGCCGGACGTCGGGGCTGGCGCAGCCGGCCAGCAATCCGGCCAGTGCGGCGCCAAGTACGGCGGCAGGTGCGCCGGTGATCGGCAGTTTTCTCATGGGGCGCTCCGGGACGGGTGGTTGGACAGCGGGATTGGGGCGGGACTGCGCAGCGCCAGCAAGGCGCCAAGCTTGAGCAGGCAGGGCACAGCGGCGTAGGCCAGCGACAGCGCCACGGTGCCGGCGGCGCCAGTGCCCGGCACGGCGAAGGCGCCGGGCGTATAGTGCATCCACGCCAGTACCGGCAATGCCAGGCCGGACATGGCCAGCGCCAGCTTGCCCAGCAAGGTCAGGGTGCCGTAATAAATGCCGGTGGCTTCGCCGGGATCGATCAGGCGCGCCAGCAGTACCGGCGGCATTGCCAGGTCCGCCCCCAGCGCGGCGCCGGCGGCAATGCACACGGCAAGATAGGGCCACACGTCGCCCGGTCCCAGCAGGCCGGCACCGGCAAAGCCGGCAATCGCCAGCACCATGCCGAGCCGCCAGCACGCGGCAGGGCCGATGCGCGCGGCCAGCGCGGTCCACAGCGGCAGGCCGCAGGCTGCGGCGGCAAAATAACTGGCGAGGAACGGCCCGGCCATGGCGCCTGCCTGCAGGCGGTCGTTGATGAAGAACAGCGCCAGCGTGGCGGGCAGCGAGACCGACAGCGCATTCAGGAAATACGGCAGCAGCAGGCGGCGGAAGCGCGCGTTGCCCATCATGCGGCGCAGTGCGGTGCGCCAGTCGGCGCCGGACTGCAATGGTTGCGGCCATGCGGGCGACCAGCGCAGCAGTGCGCCGATCGCCACCGCCAGCAGGCCGGCAAACAGGGCGCTGAACCACAGCATGCCGCCCGGTGCCGCGGCGGGGTCGCCGTGGAGGATGGCGGCCGGGATCACGCTGGCCAGCAGCACGCCCACCAGTCCCGCGCCTTCGCGCCAGCCGGCGGCCCATAATTGCGGCGTCGATTGCGCGGCGTGATCCGCAGTGCCGCCGAGGCGCGCACCCCAGGCCAGGTAGGCGATATTGATCATGCTGTGCGCGGTGTACACCAGGATCAGCATCGCCGCGAGCCACCAGCCGCTGGCCACGCCGGCCAGCGGCGGCAGCCACAGCCCGGCAAACGACAGCGCCAGCAGCAGCGCGGCCGGCACCATCCAGCGCGCAATGCCGCCGCGCAGGCGGTCGATGGCGAGGCCCAGGAACGGATCCTGCACCGTGTCCACCAGGCGCGCGGCAAACAATATCCAGCCCAATGTGGCCAGCGGCAGCGCGTGCACGGTCGAATAATAGGCAGGCACCTGCACGTACACGGGCAGCGCCGACATGGCCAGCGGCATGCCGGTCAGCCCGTATGCAGCGTACCGCCAGCTCGCCGTGGCGCCGTTCATGGCTGTCCCAGCAGCTGGCGGCGCAGACCCTGGTCGCGCGTGGCCGGGTCGAGCCAGATGGCAAAGAACGCGCGCGCCAGCGGCAGGTCGTCGATATCGGCCAGCAGCTTGTGCTCGCTGTACAGGCGCATGCCGCGTTCGGGCACGTACACGCCGATCAACTGGTCGCCTTCGGCCACGTCCACCATGGCGCCGCGCAGCGTGGTTTCCCAGCGCGCCAGCGTGGCGGCGTCGATCGCCGGCCGGCTGATACGGCGGATTTCGTCAATGCTGGTCGATACCAGCCGCGCGCGCGAGATGCTGCGGTGATAGGTCAGCTGCAGCGCAAACGCGCGCCCGGGCTGGAAGGGCTGCTGTTCGGCCCACAGCGTGGCGTGATAGATGCGAAAGCCTAGAAAGCGCATGTCGCCGCCTCCCAGCGCCTGCGCCTGCGGCAGGTCGTCGCGCCAGGTGGCGGCGCTGCACCAGCCGCTGGCCAGCAGCGCGCACAGCGCCAGGGTACGCACCGCCGTGGCGGCGCGCGAATGGTCAGGATTTTTGCAGCAGGAATTGAACCACATCGGTACGCCCCTCATCGAAGGCTGCTTCACAATAGGCGAAGTACATGTGCCAGATGCGCATGAACTGTTCGTCGTATCCCAATCCGTTGATGGCCGGGCGCGTGGCGCGGCAGCCGGCGTCCCAGCGGCGCAGGGTTTCCGCGTAATCGGGCCCGAAGGCGTAGCGGTCCGCCGTGTGCAGGCCGGCGCGCGCGGCGTGGCGCTCGAAACGCTCCACGCTGGGCAGCATCCCGCCCGGGAAGATGTACTGCTGGATGAAGTCGGCGCTGCTGCGGTAGCGCGGGAAGAACGCTTCGCCGATCGTGATCGACTGCACCAGCGCACGCCCGCCCGGCGCCAGACGGGCTGCCACGGTCTGGAAGTATTCGTCCCAGTAACGCTCTCCTACGGCTTCGAACATCTCGATCGAGACCACGGCGTCGTACTGCCCTTCGAGGTCGCGGTAGTCGCACAGTTCGAGCTGCGCCAGGTTGGACAGGCCCAGGTCGGCAATGCGGCGCTGCGCCACATCCAGTTGCGACGGCGAGATCGTCACGCCATGTACCTGGATTCCCTGCTGCGCCGCGTGTACCGCGAAACCGCCCCAGCCGCAGCCGATTTCCAGCACGCGGTCGCCGGCTTTCAGTTGCAGCGTTTCGACGATGCGCTGGTACTTGCGCTGCTGCGCGGTTTCCAGTGCCTGGCTGTAGTCGCCGTCGAAGATGGCGCTGGAGTAGGTCCAGCTGGCGTCGAGCCAGAGCCGGTAAAAATCGTTACCGATGTCGTAGTGGGCGTGGATGTTGCGTGCGCTGCCCTTGCGGCTGTTGGGCCGCAGCCAGTGGCGCAGCCGGTACCAGCAGCGCGCCAGCGCACCGCCGAACAGCATCTGGTCCAGCGCGGCTTCGTTGCGCAGCGCCAGTTTCAGCAGCGCGGTGAGGTCGGGCGTGTCGGCCCAGCCGGCCGCATAGGCTTCCGCAAAGCCGATGTCGCCGGCGGCCAGGATGCGCTGGCACGCGCGCCAGTCGCGCACGTGCAGCGTGGCGGCTACCGGATCGCGGGCATTGCCGAACACCATGCGCGCGCCATCGGGCGCGATCAGTTCCAGGTGGCCGTGGCGGATCTGCGCGAGCAGGCGTACGAACATGCGGGCGCCGGCGGGCGCGTCCAACGACCGGGTCGTCAGGGTGTTGGTCATCGGGCGGTCTCCTGGTGGATGGTGGTGTCGGGCAGCCGCTTGGGCGGCTTGCCGAAGAACGGTACGCGCTTGCGCCACAGGCGCAGCGCTTGCCAGTGGATGCGGGCCACGATGGCCACGCCCAGCAGCGGATAACGGAGCAGCGCGCGCACGGCGGCACTGGCAGTGAGCGGGATCGGGCGGCCACCGACGGCAGTCTTAAGCAGCAGGCCGGCATCGTCGTGGTAATCGATGGCCACGTGATGGGCGCCGGCATCGAGCTTGAAACGGAAACGGTACTCGCCGGTCACTTCGCAAAACGGCGACACGTGCAGCTGCTTGCTGGCCACGGCGGTGCCGGCGTGCGGGCCGCTGGTGGCGATCTTCAGCAGGTAGCGGTGGGTTTCGCCAAAGGTGCTGTTTACTTCCGCCAGCACCGCGTGCAGTTGGCCGCTGGCGTCGTAGCATTGCCAGAAATTGACCGGGTTGAACACGTAGCCGGCCACGCGCGGAAAGGTCTGCAGCCAGATGTCGCCGTCGGCCGCCATGCCGTGCTCGCGCAGCAGCGCGCGCATCCAGGCGTCGAGGCTGGAGCCGTCGCGCGGGCCGTAGTCGCGCGTGCGCAGCGACAGCGGCCGCCAGCGGTCCACACCGAACCAGCGCGTGGCGCCAGCCGCTTCGTTCAGCCGCGCCAGGTGGACGCGCACATAGCACACGCGGTAGACGAAGCGGTTGGGCGCGGGCCGCAGACGCTCGTGCATGACCTGGCCGTGCACCAGCTGCACCGCCGGCGGATTAAGCACCGTCATGGCAGCATCATCCATGCGGGCGCCACGTCGAAGGCGGCGGCAATGCGCAGCGCCGACTTCAGGCCGTCTTCGTGGAAGCCGTAACCGGTCCAGGCGCCCGCATACCAGATGCCGTCCTTGCCCTGGATGCGCGGCAACTGCTGCTGCGCGGCGATGGTGGCGGTATCCATGACCGGATGTTCGTAGTCGAAGCACGCATGCACCGTGTCCGGCGCTGGCGGCGTTTGCGGATTGAGCGTGACCAGCACCGGTGTCTGGAACGGCAATGCCTGCAGCTGGTTAAGCCAGTACGTCACGCACACCGGACGCGCACCGTCCTGCGCGGGGCTGGACAGGTAGTTCCACGCCGACCACACCTTGCGCCGGCGCGGCATCAGGCGCGCGTCCGTGTGCAGCCAGGCGCGGTTGGGCTGATAGCGCACGCCACCGAGAATGGAGCGCTGCGCCGCATCGGCATCGGCCAGCAGCGACAGCGTGGTGGGGGCGTGGGTGGCGAATACCACCGCATCGAAGATCTCGTCGCGCACCTGGCCGTCACTGGCGCTGGACACCACCAGCTTGCCGTCCACCCGGCGCACGCCCTGCACGGCGCAGTTGCGGCGGTGGTCGGGCAGGGTGGCGGCGATTTTTTCCACGTACTTGCGCGAGCCCCCGGCGACGGTGCGCCACTGCGGGCGGTCGTTGACCTGCAGCAGGCCGTGATTGAGGCAAAAGCGCAGGAAGGTCGCGGCCGGAAAATCGAGAATGTCGTGCGGAGAGCTGGACCAGATGGCGGCAGCCATGGGCAGCAGATACGCGTCGCGAAAGCGCGTGCCGTACCGCTGCTGGTGCAGCAGCTGGCCCAGCGTGGCAGGGGTTTCCAGGCAGCGTACCAGGTAGTCGCTGGCGTGGCGGTTGAAGTGCAGGATGTCCTTGACCATGCCGAGGAACGACGGCGACCACAAATGCGCGCGCTGGGCAAACACGGTATCGAGGTTGGTGCCCGCCCATTCCATGGCGCCGTCGTCCATCGATATGCCGAACGACATGTCGCTGGCGATGGTGGCCACGTCCAGCTCCTGGAACAATGCGATCAGGTTGGGGTAGGTGCGTTCGTTAAACACCAGGAAGCCGGTATCGACGCCGCTGGTGCGGCCTTCGAGCGTGACATCGACCGTATTGCTGTGACCACCGAGATAGGCGCCGGCCTCGAACAGCGCCACGGCGTGGCGGCGGTTGAGGAAGTAGGCGCTGGCCAGGCCGGAAATGCCGGCGCCGATCACCGCGATGCGTTGACGTGTTGGATTCATGTATTTTTCGGGCGATCTGCTTTATTGATGACCTTGTCTCTACCTGCGTGATAATATTACTACCAACGGATCAGAAACGCTACTGATTAGTAGCTAAATTTAACTCATGAGTATATTTCCAAAATTAAGCTTTAAAAATCAGGCATTTAAATTGCGCGAGCATGCCATTCTCGATGTCACGACGGTTGTCCTCAGCAGCAAGGGCTACGACTTGATGACCATGGATGACGTGGCGGGAGCGGTCGGCATCTCGAAACCGAGCCTGTATAAACACTTCAAATCGAAAGAGGAACTAGTGGGGGAGGCGTTGATCCGCCTGCTCGATGGCGCGCTCGAATACGTCGCCGCGCTTGATGCGCAACTGGGGCCGCTGCAAAAATTGTCGGCGTTACTGGAGTGGGCGCTGCGCGTGCGGCTCGACGGCGGACTGCCGTTCCTGCCATCGACCAGCCCCCACGTGCGCGAGATGTTGATGCGCAACCTGAAGTACATGCTGCGGGTGCGCAAACTCAATCGCCAGCTGGAAGCGATGGTGACGGCGGCGCAGGAACAAGGGCTGCTCAGCCGCGAATTGCCCACCGACGTGATTTTGTTCAGCTACTACGCGCGCACCTGCGATCCGGCCGTCGAGTACCTGCAAAAGTACAGCAAGATGACCAACGACGATATCGTCCGTCATATGCTCAAGGTGGCGTTCGAAGGCTTTGTCTAGGAACCTTACGCGCTCTTTTTACCGCCCAGCAGGCGGTCCTTGGTGCTGAGGAGTTTTTGCACCTTGGCGCCCATCTTCATCAACTGCGCCAGCGATTCCGGCGACAGGTGCTGCATCTCTTCGAACCAGGTGTTGGCCAGGTCCACCAGCTCGTACATCTCGCGCATGCGTCCCTGGGCATAGCGGTCGCCCGGCTCGTTGGCTGGCGCCATCAGCGATTCGCGCAGCACGGTCAGCGTGGGCGCCACTTCGCGCCGGCGCCGTTCGGCCGCCACCACCTTGAAAATCTGCCAGACATCGCCCAGCGATGAAAAATATTCGCGCCGGTCGCCCGGCAGGCGCGTTTGCCGTATCAATCCCCATCCCTGCAGTTCCTTCAAGCCGATGCTCACGTTCGACCGCGAAAAGGTCAGGTGTTCGGCGATTTCGTCCGCGTGCAGCGGCTGCTCAGACACGAACAGCAGCGCATACACCTGGCCCACGGTGCGGTTGAAACCCCACCGGCTGCCCATCTCGCCAAAGTGGCTGATAAACCCCTGGGCCAGTGGCGTCATCTGGAAGTTCTGAGTGGTCGGTGCGGCTGGCGTGGTAGGCATGGCGGTCGAATCCGGTCGAAAAAATTGATGTACATCATCGTTTCGCCGTATTATACTAAAAATCGAATTTACAAAAAATTCTGAAAACTCAGTAATTACAGGATGATGTCAAGTCATGTCCCGCGCCAGTTTTTCGCTCCCCGTGTTTGCCGTGCCCCGTCTTGCCGCCCTGGTGCAGGGCGCCGCCGCCCTCGTGTGGCTACCGCAGGCAGCGCTGCTGGCATGGAGCGTCCAGCGCATGCTGGCCGTTGACGGCGGCGGCTGGCGTGCGGCGCTGGCTCCGGCGGCGGCCGTGCTGGCGCTGGGCGTGGTGCGCGCCGTGGCCGAGGCCTGGGGCGCGCGCGTCATGTTCGCTGCTGCGCGCCGGCACCTGTCGCTGTTGCGTGCGCAGGCCGTGGCTGCGCTGGCGCGCCGTTCGCCGCTCGACCGCGAACGCGCCCGCTCGGGACAGGCGGCCAGCGTGCTGGCCGAACAGGCCGAAGCCGTGGTGCCGTACCTGGTGCGGTTCCAGCCGGCGCGCTGGAAAGGCGTGCTGGTGCCGCTGGTGATACTGGCGGCGGTGGCGCCGTTGTCGTGGGTCGCGGCGCTGATGCTGCTGGTGGCTGCGCCGCTGATTCCCGTCTTTATGGCGCTCGTCGGCATGGGCGCGCAGGCGGCCAGCCGCGCCCACCTGGTGGAGCAGGGCGGCATGAACGCCTTTCTGCTCGACCGCCTGCGCGGCCTGGCCACGCTGCGCGCGCTCGGCGCCGTGGACGCCACCGCCAACCGCCTGGGCGACACCGCGCAATCGCTGCGTCGCCGCACCATGACCGTGCTGCGCATCGCCTTTTTATCGTCGGCGGTGCTTGAACTGTTTTCCGCGCTCGGTGTGGCGATGGTGGCGGTCTATATCGGCTTTTCGCTGCTGGGCACCTTGAACGTGGGCGCCTGGGGCCATCAATTGAGCCTTGGCGAAGGCCTGTTCATCCTGCTGCTGTCGCCCGCCTTTTTCGAGCCGCTGCGCGAACTGGCCGCCGTCTGGCACGACAAGGCGGCCGGCGAGGCGGGACTGGCGGGGCTGCGCGATCTCGCAGCCGAGGGTGTGATGGTGACGGGTGCCGGCGATGGCGCGCCGGCTCCGGTCCACGGCGCACCGCCGGCGGTCGACCTGCACGACCTGTGTTTCGCCCATCCCGGCGAGCAGCCGCTGTTCGACCGCTTGTCGCTGCACGTGCGTGCCGGCGAACACGTGGCGCTGCTGGGCGCAAGCGGTGCGGGCAAGACCACCTTGCTGTCGCTGCTGGCCGGCCTGCTGCCTGCGAATGCAGGCGCCATCCGCATCGGCGGCGTGACGCTGGACGACGCCAGTGCCCATGCGCAGCGCCAGCGCATGGCCTGGATGGGACAGCGGCCGCACGTGTTTGCCGCGTCGGTGGCGGACAACATCACGCTTGGCCGGCCCGCGCACCGCGACGTGGCACAGGCGCTGTGCCTGGCCGATCTGGATGCGGTGTCACAGGCGCAGCCCGGCACGATGCTGGGTGACGGCGGCCATGGCCTGTCCGGCGGCGAAGCCGTGCGCCTGGCGCTGGCCCGGGTGGCGGTGTGGCCGCAAGCGGACCTGCTGCTGGTGGACGAACCCACCGCGCACCTCGACAGCGAAACCGCCGAACGCGTGACCACCGCGCTGCTGGCGCTGGCGCAAGGCAAGACCATGCTGGTCGCCACCCACGACCCGGTGTTGACGCGGCGCCTGCAGCGCACCATCGATCTCGGTTCGCTGACGAATACGCATTACGCCAGGAGCGCGGCATGAAAGGAATGAAACGCCGGTCCAACCTGATCGCAAGGCATGCCGCCCTGCGCCAGTTGTTGCTGGCCCAACCCGCGCGCCTGCTGCTCGGCGCTGCGCTGGCGTCGCTCACCACGCTGGCCGGCATGGCCCTGCTTGGCCTGTCCGGCTGGTTCATTACGGCCACCGCCATTGCCGGCGCCAGCACCTCCACCGCGCTGATATTCGACGTGTTTGCGCCATCGGCCGGCATCCGCCTGCTGGCGCTGGGCCGCACCGGTACCCGCTATGCAGAGCGGCTGGTGACGCACGACGCCACGTTTGCCGCCTTGGCCGATCTGCGGGTGCGGCTGTTCCGGGGCTGGTCGCTGCCCGATGCCGCCAGCCGCCTGCTGCGCCGTCCTTCCACACTGCTGTTCCGCCTGACCGCCGACATCGACGCGCTCGAATCGCTGTACCTGCGGTTGCTGGTACCCGCAGTCGCCGCCCTGTGCGCGGCCATGCTGGCCGGCGTGCTGCTGGGCGCCATGCAGTGGCAACTGGGCGTGGTGACGGCCGTGTGGCTGCTGGCCTGTGGCGGCGCCATCGCCTGGCTGCTGCTGCGCAGCGCAATCCGTCCCGGCGTGGCGCGGTCGCGTGGCGTTGAAGCACTGCGCGCCCGCGCCATCGACCTCGTCGCCGGCCAGACGGAACTGGTGATGGCAGGGCGCATCAATGCCCAGTGCCAGGCGCTGGCCCGTACCGACTTGGCCCTGGCCCGCGCCGACCTGGCCTTGATGCTGCTGGACACGCGCGCCAGCACCGCATTCGGCATCGCCGGCAGCGCCACCTTGTGCGCCGTGCTGCTGGCCGCTGCCGCGCTGGTGGAATACCGTGCCATGCCGGTGCCGCTGGCGGCGCTGGCGATCCTGATCGCGCTGGCGGCGCTGGAGCCGTTCGCCGGCCTGCGGCGTGGGGCGCTGGAAGCGGGGCGCCTGTGGCTGGCAATGAACAGGTTAAGCCCGCGCCTCCGTCCACGGCTGGAGCAGGACGCTAACGAAGCACCGGCTACTGACATTAACCACCCCGCGATCGTGCTGCGCCAGGTGGATGCCGCGCAGGCCGGTCAAAGTCCCGCCATCCACGGTATCGACCTGCACATCGCCGCCGGCGAGAGGGTGGCGCTGATCGGTCCCAGTGGCGCCGGCAAATCGACCTTGCTGGCATTGCTGGCGCGCGAAATCGCACCGCTGGCCGGCAGCGTGCGGGCGCCCACCGCCTGCCTGTTCACCCAGCGCACCGAGTTATTCCAGGACAGCGTGCGCGACAACCTGCGCCTGGCCGCCCCGCACGCCGCCGACGACCGCGTGTGGCACGCGTTGCGGGCAGCAGGGCTGGAAGCCGAAGTGCGCGCATTTGGCCGGGGGCTGGATACGATGCTGGGCGAGGGCGGCCTGGGACTGTCGGGCGGACAGTCGCGCCGGCTGGCGCTGGCCCGGCTGCTGCTGCATTCGTCCAGCGTATGGCTGCTGGACGAAGCCACCGAGGCGCTCGATGCCTGTACCGCCAGCGACGTACTGGGGCGGCTGGCCGAACACGCCAGCGGGCGCACGGTCGTCATCGCCACCCATTTGCGGCGCGAAGCGGCGCTGGCCGACCGGCTGGTGGGCATCCGCCACGGCCGCATCGCCTTCGACGTGCGGCGCGGCGCCCCGGCATTCGACGCCGCGCTGGCCGCGCTCAGGCCGGACTGACCACGCACGATTGATACCACAAGACAAACACCGAGACAAACCCGTAACCACCAGAGGAATCACCCAGGAATCATCATGGACTTCGATATCGTCGCCTTATCCAGGCTGCAGTTCGCGCTCACTGCGCTGTACCACTTTTTATTCGTGCCGCTCACCATCGGCTTGTCGATCATCCTCGCCATCATGGAGACCGTGTACGTGATGACGGGCCGCTCCATCTGGCGCGACATGGTCAAGTTCTGGGGTGTTTTATTCGGCATTAACTTCGCCATGGGCGTGGCCACCGGCATCGTCATGGAATTCCAGTTCGGGATGAACTGGAGCTATTACAGCCACTACGTAGGCGACATCTTCGGCGCGCCGCTGGCGATCGAAGGCTTGATGGCGTTCTTCCTCGAAGCCACCTTCGTCGGCCTGTTCTTCTTCGGCTGGGACAAGCTGTCCAGGCGCGCCCACCTGGTCGTGACCTGGCTCGTGGCGCTGGGCTCCAACCTGTCCGCGCTGTGGATTTTGATTGCCAACGGCTGGATGCAGAACCCGGTAGGCGCCGCGCTCAATCCGCAAACCATGCGCATGGAAGTGACCGACTTCGGCGCCGTGCTGGCCAACCCGGTGGCGCAGGCCAAGTTCGTGCACACGGTGTCGGCCGGTTACACGGTGGCGTCGATTTTTGTGCTCGGCATCTCGGCGTGGTACCTGCTCAAGGGCCGCCACGTCGCACTGGCCAAGCGTTCAATGACGGTAGCCGCTGCCTTCGGCCTCGCTGCCTCGCTGTCGGTGGCGGTGCTCGGAGACGAAAGCGGCTACCAGTCGTCGGAACATCAAAAAATGAAGCTGGCCGCCATCGAAGCGATGTGGGAAACGGAGCCTGCGCCCGCGGCCTTCACGGCATTCGGCTTCCCCGACCAGCAGGCGCGCGAAACCCACTACGCGCTGCACATCCCGATGGTAATGGGGCTGATCGGCACCCGCTCGCTCGATACCGAAATTCCCGGTATCGCGCAACTGGTGCAACGCGGTGAAGCCACGATCCGCGAAGGCATCATCGCCTACGATGCCTTGCAAACGATACGCGCCGTGGCGCCGGGAAGCGCCGTGCCGGCAGACGCCAAGGCAGTGTTCGAAGAGAAGGGTCATGCGCTTGGCTATGCGTTGCTGCTCAAACGCTATGTCGATGACCCGCGACTGGCCACGCCGGCGCAGATCCACCAGTCGGCGCTCGATACCGTGCCGCCGGTGGCGCCGCTGTTCTGGTCCTTCCGCGTGATGGTGGGCATTGGCATGTTCCTGATCGCGCTCACCGCGACCTTCTTCGTGCTGTCGGTGCGCCGCACGCTGGAGCAACACCGCTGGCTGCTCAAGGTGGCCGTGCTGGCGATTCCGCTGCCATGGGTGGCCGTGGAAGCAGGGTGGATCGTCGCCGAACTGGGACGCCAGCCATGGGTGATCGAAGGCGTTCTCCCCACCGCGATGGCAGTGTCGCACCTGGGCGTGACCACGCTCCTGATCACCATCGCCGGCTTTGCCGCGATCTACACGGCGTTGCTGGTGATCGAAATGAAGCTGATGTTAAAGGCGATCCGCAAAGGACCCGAGGAATTTACCATCACCACGGTAGCCGTCCTGCCGCGCGCACCTGCCGCAACAACCGTTGGCGCCGCGCTGCCGAAAACCGCATAAGGAGCACCATCATGATTTTGCATGAAATGATATCGTATGAAACCCTGCGCCTGATCTGGTGGGTGCTGCTCGGCGTGCTGCTGATCGGTTTTGCGCTCACCGACGGCTTCGACCTGGGCACCGGCATGCTGCTGCCGTTCGCTGGCAAGACCGACCTGGAACGGCGCGTCATCATCAACAGCATCGGACCCGTGTGGGAAGGCAACCAGGTGTGGCTGATCCTGGGCGGCGGCGCCATCTTCGCCGCCTGGCCGCAGCTGTACGCGGTGTCGTTCTCCGGCTTTTACCTGGCCATGTTCGCGATCCTGGTGGCGTTGATCCTGCGCCCGGTGGCCTTCAAATTCCGCAGCAAGCGCGAAGATCCGCGCTGGCGTGCGCGCTGGGACTGGGTGCTGTTCTGCAGCGGCACGGTGCCGGCCCTGATCTTCGGTGTGGCCATCGGCAATGTGCTGCTGGGCGTGCCGTTCCGCTTCACCTACGACATGCATATCCTGTACGAAGGCACATTCTTCGGACTGCTCAATCCCTTCGCGCTGCTGTGCGGGCTGGTGTCGGTGGCGATGCTGACGCTGCACGGCGCGGCGTGGCTGCAACTGAAAACCGACGGCGCAGTGGCCGAACGTGCGCGCCGCTATGGCAGCGTAGCCGCCGTGCTCACCGTGCTGCTGTACGCGGCGGCCGGCGTGGCGCTGTGGTACGTGGTCGATGGCTACCGCATCACCAGCGCCATCGTCACCGCAGGCCCTGCCAACCCGCTGTTCAAGACCGCAGCGGTGCATTCGGGCGCCTGGTTCGCCAACTTCGCCGCGCACCCGTGGACCTGGACCGCACCGGCACTGGGCCTGGCGGCGCCGCTGCTGGCGCTGGCGCTGCTGCGCGCGCGCCGGGGCGGATTGGCGCTGCTGGCGTCGGGCGCGGCGATTGCCGGCATCATCTTGAGCGTGGGTGCGGCGATGTTCCCGTTCATTTTGCCATCGTCGCTCGATCCGCGCGCCAGCCTCACGGTGTGGGATGCATCGTCGAGCCACCTGACATTGTTCATCATGCTGATCGTGTCGGCCGTATTCATTCCGCTGATCGTCGCTTACACCAGCTGGGTGTACAAGGTTTTGTGGGGCAAGGTCGATGGCGATGCCATCGCCGACCATCGCGGTCACGCTTATTAATCAATTAGGGAGTTAATCATGTGGTATTTCGCCTGGATCCTGGGGCTGCCGCTGGCAGCGATGTTTGGTGTGCTCAACGCCATGTGGTACGAGATGGCGGAGGATGACGGCGGCTCCTGATTCGTCCGCCCGGCATGCGCGCGCGGCAGTCACGTCAACGCGGGTATAGTGACGCGCATCGATGACAGCCGGGAAGGAGAACTATCATGCCGATGAAAAATATCGATGGCTACGAGATCGAGTACATGGCCGAGCCGCTCGATGGTTGCGAGCAGTGGGGCGCGTACGTGGCCATCTACGCGCCGTCCGATATGCCCATGCACATGAATAATCCCTACCCCAAGCACCGGGTAGCGGCCGACCAGGTGCTGTCCAGCGAAGCCGATGCCGAGCGCGCAGCGGAGCAGGCGGCGCGGGACATCGTGCAGGGCTTGCGCGCCCTGGCGCCGCCGCCTGCGTCCTGAGACTTCCTCGCCGCCGCCGGGGCGGCGCCATATCGAGACCACGCAGTACTTGAGTGTTTAATGATAATGACTTATCATTACCGACTGTCGGCACCGGTATCACCCGTGCCGCCCTCGTGTTTACCGCTCATTGCCATCGATAAGGAATACCCCATGTCCGTTTTCCGCAGCAACCGCACCCCGCTCGCCCTGGCCCTCGCACTGGCATTCGGCCAGTTGGCCACCGCCCACGCGCAAACCGGCAACCGCCTGCCATCCGATCCGGAATCGATCCCGACCGTGGTGGTATCGGCCAGCGCGCTAGGCCTGGAGAGCGACGACATGATCACCCCCGTCACGTCCATCGGCGGCAATGAGCTGGTGCGCGTGCGCGAATCGACGCTGGGCGAAACCCTGAACCGCCAGCCCGGCATTTCGTCGAGCCAGTTCGGCGCCGGCGCGAGCCGCCCCATCATCCGTGGCATGGACGGTCCGCGCGTGAAAATCCTGTCCGATGGCGCGGAAATCCAGGATGCATCGACCATCAGCCCCGATCACGCGGTGGCGTTCGAGCCGATGCTGGCCGAGCGCATCGAAGTGCTGCGCGGCCCCTCGGCGCTGGCCTACGGCGGCGGCGCGGTGGGCGGCACCGTCAACATCATCGATCGCAAGATTCCTACCGCGATTCCCGTCAATGGCCTGGAAGGCAGCGCCGAACTGCGCGCCAACTCGGTCGCGCGTGAAAAAGCGGGCGCCTTCGAGGTGACCGGCGGCGCCGGCAGCTTTGCGTTCCACGCCGAAGGCGTCAAGCGCGAAGCGGACGCCTACAAGGTGGGCAAGGGCTGGAGCGACGGCCGCACTGTCGACGGCAGTTTCAAGGACACCGACACCGGCAGCGTTGGCGTCTCGTGGATCGGCGCTGCCGGTTACCTGGGCCTGGCCTACACCAAGGAACGCACCAGTTACGGCATTCCTGGCCACAGCCATGAATTCGAAGGCTGCCACCCGCACGGCGCCACGCTCCATTGCGGCGAGCATGAGGAAGAGGAAGGCCACGACCACGAGCACGAAGGCGAGGAGGGCGAAGTGCCCACCGTAAAACTGGACAGCAACCGCTGGGATCTGCGCGGCGAGTACCGTGCGCCGATGGCGGGCATTACCAAGCTGCGCCTGCGCGCATCGCTCACCGACTACCAGCACGACGAACTGGAAGGCGCGGAAGTGGCCACCAGCTTCCGCAACAAGGCGCACGACGTGCGCGTGGAAGCGGAACATGCACCGCTGGGCGGCTGGCGCGGCGTGGTGGGCGTGCAGACCACCAGGCGCGATTTCGTCGCCGACGGCGAGGAAGCCTACGTGCCGGGCACCATCACCAGGAAAAACGGCGTATTCCTTACCGAGGAATACAAGCTGCAGGACTGGCGCTTCGAAGCCGGCGCGCGCCACGAATGGCAGGACATCACCGTCAACCAGGCAGGCCTGCGCGATCACAGCGTGAGCGGCACGTCGCTGGCAGTGGGTGCGGTGTGGAAGTTCGCGCCCGAATATTCGCTGCGCGCCTCGCTGTCGCGCGCCCACCGCCTGCCTACCGCCGAGGAGCTGTATGCGAACGGCGTGCACATGGCCACCAGCACCTACGAAATCGGCAACCAGGACCTGGACAAGGAAACCTCCAACAATGTCGATCTCACGCTGCGTAAATATGCCGGTCCCACCACGTTCTCGCTCAGCGCGTACCACAACAAGGTGGACAACTACATTTACGCCAGTACGCTCGATAACTTCGAAGGCTTCCAGCTGATCGAATACGCGCAGCGCGACGCCACGTTCACCGGCATCGAAGGCGAAGTGAAACAGAAGTTATCGTCGTCGCTGGAAGGCACGATATTCGGCGACTACGTGCGTGCGCGCTTCGACAGCGCCGCCGGCGACCGCAATCTGCCGCGCATTCCCGCTGCCCGTCTGGGCGCCCGGCTCGATGCCAACTGGGGCCAGCTGCACGGCCAGGTGGAGTTCTACCGCGTAAACCGGCAGGACAAGGTGGCGGACTTCGAAAGCGCCACCGCCGGCTACAACATGCTCAACGTGGGCACGCATTACACGCTGCGCCTGGGCGGCATGCCGGCGCAAATCTATGCGCGCCTGAATAACCTGACCAACGAACTGGCGTACAGCCACACGTCGTTCATCAAGAATGCGGCGCCGCTGCCGGGCCGTAACGTGACCGCCGGCGTGCGCGTGTCGTTCTGATGATGAAGTACCTGATTCGGTGGGGCGATTACGCGGGCATGACCGCGTCGGGCATATGCCTGGTCCATTGCGTGGCGATGCCGTTCCTGCTGGCGGCGTTCCCGATGCTGGGCGTGGGGCACGAGCACGACTCGCTGCATTCGCTGCTGGTGCTGGCCGTGACCATTCCGGTGGTGGTGGCGCTGCTGCCGGGCTTTATCAAGCACCGGGAACCGGTGGCGCTGCTGCTGGGCGCCGCCGGGCTGGCGGCGTTTATCGTGGCGGTGTACCTGGTGGGACCGCTGTTCGGCCAGGCGGCTGAAACGGCGCTGGCCATTTGCAGCAGCCTGCTGCTGATCGTCGCGCACCGTCGCAACCACGGCAACTGCAAGAGCTGCGCTACCGACTGACGGTTATTTGCACTGGTCGCACAGGCCGTACAACGTCAGCTCGTGCGATTCGAGCTGAAAACCCTTGGGCGTCATCTTTTGCATGTCGCCGGGGCAGGCATGTACTTCGAACACCTTGTCGCACGCGCGGCAGTGGAAGTGATGGTGGTGGCCATGGCCGGCCACTTCGTATCGATCACCGCCGGTCGGCAGCGACACGGTGGTGATTTCTCCCGACTCCAGCAACGACTTGATATTGCGGTAGATGGTGGCCATGCCGATGCCCGGCACGGCTTGCTGCGCATGCTCCAGGATTTCCTGCGGTGCGAGCGGGCGCCCTGCGGCCGTAATGCATTGGTGGATGGCGGTGCGCTGGCGGGTATTTCGTTCCATGCGATGGGTTCCTCGTTCAGGCGCCTATTATAAGACAAGCGCAACTGCCTGGTCGGTCGCCCGTAAGTGGTTAGGCCACATATAAATTGGTCTAACCACCTTCAAAGCTTGCTAGAATGGGGAAAAAATCCAATAACCCCTACGGAGACAAAACCATGAAGGTAGCGATCAATCGCAAGCGTCGTGCGCTGATGCATAGCGGCGCAGGCATGTTGGCGGCCGCGGGCGCCCCCGCACTGCTGCACACACACGCCCAGGCCCAGGCCAAAAAACCGGCCGACCCGTGGCAGCGCGCGCGCGACATCGAACAGAAGTTCGCCACACTGCTCAATTTCCGCGACCAGGACTTCGTCATTACCGCCTTCGGCGCCACACCGTGCCAGGTGGCGCCGGTCACCGCCACCATCCGCTACACCGAAAAGGCCGAAGTGCCGTCGCCGGTGCGCGGCTCGCCCGACGCCTATCCCGCCATTACCGCGGCCATCGCGGCCTGCCACCAGGCCGGCGGCGGCCGGGTGGTGATCCCGAAGGGCGACTGGTACGTGGCCGGCCCCATCGTGCTGCGCTCCAACGTGCACGTGTACCTGGCTGCCGGCGCCCACGTGTATTTCAGCGCCAACCCGGCCGACTTTGCCAAGTACGGCGACATCGACTGCGGCGCCAACGGCAAGCTGTCGATCTCGCGCTGGCAGGGCAACGACGTGCTCAATTACTCGCCGCTGGTGTACGCCTACGGCCAGACCAATATCGCGCTTACTGGCGAGGACTGGACCAGCATCCTGGACGGCCAGGGCGGCGTGCCGTTCGAAACGGGCGAGGGCTGCTGGTGGGACTGGAAGGGCCGCCACAACAAGGGCAGCCTGCAAACCGAGATCGCCGTCAACGAACTCAATCCCAGGTCGATTGCCGCCGTGGCGCCCGGTTTGCCGGCGCACGACCGCGAGATGATCGAAGCCACGCGCCAGAGCTTCCGCGCCGACGTGCGCTTCCTGCCGGCGTTGTCGGAAGCGGGCGTGCCGGTGGCCAAACGCATCTTCGGCGTGGGCCACTACCTGCGCCCGAGCATGATCGAATTCATCGGCTGCACCGATGTGCTGATGCAGGGTTACATGGTGACGGCCACGCCGTTCTGGCAGCACCATCCCGTCAACTGCCGCAACGTCCATATCCGCAAGGTGCGCATGGAAAGCCAGGGTCCCAACAGCGACGGCTTCGATCCCGAGGCATGCGACACGGTGTTTGTCGAACACTGCGAATTCAACGCCGGCGACGACTGCATCGCCATCAAGGCTGGCCGCAACCGCGACACCCAGTTCGGGCCCACCCGCAATGTGCTGGTGCAGGACTGCGTGATGAACAGCGGCCATGGCGGCATGACGCTGGGGAGCGAAATGGCCGGCGGTATCGAGCACGTGTATGCCCAGCGGCTAGAATTCCGCAACAAGTACTGGCAGACGTCAGGCCTCAATACCGCGATCCGCATGAAAACCAATATGAACCGCGGCGGCTTCCTGCGCCATTTCTATGTACGCGACTGCACGCTGCCCAACGGCGTGGCCACCATCGGCCGCACGTACGCGCAACTGCCCGGCACCAGTCTGCCGGCGGTGCCGCACACCACGGCCGGCGGCGTGATCACCATCGATTGCGATTACACGCCGGTGGACGAAAGCGTGCGTATCCGTCCGCCCGAGGTATCGGACGTGCATATCTCGAATCTGCGCGTGAGCGATGTGCAAACGCCCACCGGCAGGCACTCGTGCTTCCAGGCGTTCGTGATCCTCGGGCCGGTGGCCGGAACCTATAATGGCCCGGCCGGCAAACCCACGCTCCCGCTCAACAACATCAGCATCACCAACTGCGACTTCGGCACGCCACGCAACGGCGAGCAGCCGTGGTTTGCCTATAACGTGAAAAACCTGGTGCTCAAGAACGTCAAAATCGGCGGCAAATCCGTCAGCCGGAAGATCGACGCCTGACGCCGGCCGCGCCCGCAGAGGCTCACCAGCACGGCGTCACCCGCGCGCGGCCCGCTTGCGTTTGACGCTGCGCGCCGGGCCGGCGCCAAAAAATGCCAGCACCAGTTCGTCGCGGCGCGCCGGTTGCAGGTGGCGTCGGATCGGGTGCGGCGCATCGTCCTGCATCACGTGGATGCGATGGTCGTCGTGGCCGAAGATCAGGCTCATGGCCGAAGCGGCACGCCGCATGCCGTCATACTTTCCCATTTTCTTGCTCATAGCTTGGTGTGCGCTGGTGCGCTGGTTGGTTGTCGCTGCCGGCACCGGCAGCGGGGAAGCCCGGTGTACTGCATCCCGAGCCTCGCAGATTCTTAGTCAATTCTCCTCCCCCGATCGGGCAGGATCCGCCTTAAGCGGTAGCGGTGCAGGTATCGAGTGCATTCATGCGGGCCTTGATGTCGTCCGCGCACTGGTGCAGCAACTGGTCCGCCATCGGATAAAGGATCGCTTCCTCCTTCAGGTGGTGCAGTCGCATCAGCTTGCGCAGGGCGTCGGCCTCGTCGAAAAAGCAGTTGCTGTCGCGGTTCGAGATGGCGTAGGCCATGCGCGCGACGATGGCGCGCAGGTAGCGATGTTCGCTGCGCATGGCGCTGGTAGCGCCGGCGGCATTGCCCAGCATGCGGTCGATGGCGGGGAACAGCACCCGGTCTTCCTTGTCCAGATGGCGCCCGAACAGTGCGCCGAAGCGCGAAAATTCGATGCGCGCCGAATCCCACTGGCGGCGCGCCACTTCCGCTTCCGCCATCGTGTACTGGTCGTCGCAGCGCCGGTGGTCCTGTTCCAGGTAGGTGCTGATCTCGCTCATGCCGTGCTCCGTTTATTTTTTCCGCCTGCATTGTCCCACCGCGATAAGCATAAAATCCTTGATTCACATCAAGAATCTCCGGCTTGAGGCGGCGCTGCCGCGCGATCTGTAGACGTCGGCCGGGATCCGCCCCGAACACCAGCCGGCGTTTGACGAACGGTGCGAGCAGCCCGAAGTGGGGCGCCTGGCGCGCGCCGACTGGCAATAGGCGGTGGCAGCCTGAGTTGCCTGATTTGCTTGACAAACAATTCAGGTGATCCTAAAGTGATATCACTTTGATGTCTTACTTGAGGAGCAAACGACCATGAATGCAGCAGGCGCCCGCCGCGAAAAAGCGTTTTCATCGACCAACGGCTACCTGGCGGCGCTGGCCGGCGTGGTATTGCTGCTGGCCGCCGCCTACCTGTTCAAGACGGGCATCGACAGCGGCGGCGGCCTGGGTACGCTGATCATCACCGCGCTGCTGGTGCTGGCCGCCGTCGTGTGCCTGAGCGGTCTGTTCATGTTGCAGCCCAACGAAAGCGCGATCCTCACGCTGTTCGGCAAATACATCGGCACCGACCGCAGCGAAGGCTTGCGCTGGGCGTTTCCGCTCTATGTCAAGCGCCGCCTGTCGCTGCGTGCCCGCAACTTCAATGCGCCCACGCTCAAGGTCAACGACAAGCGCGGCAACCCGGTCGAGATCAGCGCGGCCGTGGTGTGGCGCGTGCGCGATACCGCCCAAGCCGTGTTCGAAGTCGACGATTTCGAACGCTATGTCGCGATCCAGGCCGAAGCGGCGTTGCGCCACCTGGCATCCCAGTATGCGTACGACGAAGGCGAAGATCTGAACGACGGCGAAACCACGCTGCGCGGCGGCATGGACGTGGTGGCCGACGCCCTCAAGTGCGAACTGCAGGCGCGCTTCGAGGCGGCCGGCGTGGAAGTGGTCGATGCCAAGCTGACCCACCTTGCGTATGCGGCCGAAATCGCGCAAGTGATGCTGCGCCGCCAGCAGGCGGAAGCCATCATCAGCGCCCGGTCGAAAATCGTGCATGGCGCGGTGAGCATGGTGGAGGCGGCGCTCAAGGGGTTGTCGGAACGCGGCATCGTGGAACTCGACGACGAGCGCAAGGCGGCCATGGTCAGCAACCTGCTGGTGGTGCTGTGCTCGGACAAGGAAACTCAGCCGATCATCAACACCGGCACCCTGTACAACTAGCGGCGGCACGGCATGGCGAGTCCCGGTAAAAAAGCTTATCCGCTACGGATCGATCCTGCACTCTGGGAAGAGTTGCAGCGGCTCGCTGCGCGCGACCTGCGCAGCGTGAATGCGGAAATTGAATTCCTGCTGCGCGAAGGGTTGGCGCGGCGCGGGATCAAGCCCCGCGACCTCAAAGGGCAGGATGACGGCGATCCCCCGCCCGAGGCCTAGCGCCGTTTTTACCGGCTGCCTGCACATGCCCATCGGCAGATCCCGAGCGAGGCGCTGATCAGGCCTGACGCCTGCGCGCAACAACTGTGCCGGGAGTGGGTGGGGAACTCATAGGCATGGCGGCCGATTCGACCGCTGACCAGCAACAAAAACAAAACCCCGGCGCACCGGGGTTTTGTCGTATCTGGTCGCGTGATTACTTGGCGACGTTCTCTTCGGGGAAGGCGTTGGTTGCCTTGGCGCCCCACAGAGCGTAGAACAGCACGTACAGTTCGCATGCCACGGTCAGCAGGAACGAGTGCTGCAGGCCGTAGGTATCGGCCAGCCAGCCTTGCACCACCACCAGCGCGCCGCCGGCGATCGCCATGATCATCAGGCCGGAACCTTCTTCGGTCAGCGGGCCCAGGCCCTTGATGCCGAGCGTGAAAATGGTCGGGAACATCACCGAGTGGAACAGGCCCACCGAGATCAAGGCCCACATCGCCACCGAGCCGCCGGCAAACGTCGCCACCAGCATCACGATCGCGGCGCCGATGCTGCAGCCTGCCAGCACGGCTTCAGCCGTGAACGAGCGCATCAGCACACTGCCGGCGAAACGGCCCACCATCATGCCGCCCCACAGGATGATCAGGTAGTGCGACGCTTTTTCGTGGGTCACGTTGCCGATGTCCGGCTGCGAGACGAAGTTGATGAACAGGTTGGCCACGCCGATTTCGGCGATCAGGTAAATGAAGATGGCTGGAATGCCGAACACCAGGTTGCGGTGCTTCCACAGCGAGTGGGTTTTGCGCGCTGCCTTGGCAGCTTCGCGGTTGGTCGACGCGCCGATTTCCGGCAGCGGGAAGCGGGCGATGACGATGGCCAGGATGACCAGCACACCGGCGACGATCAGGTACGGCAGTTCCACGGCGCGGGCGTCGGCCAGGCGTTCGGCCTGGGTCAGCACCTGCTCGGCGCTGGCCGTGCCCGAGTTGGAGCGACCCAGGATCAGGTAACCGCCGAACAGCGGCGCCAGCATGGTACCGAGCGAGTTGAAGGCCTGCACCAGGTTCAGGCGCGCCGATGCCGAACTGGCCGGCCCCACCACCGCCACGTACGGGTTGGCCGCCACTTGCAGCAGCGTGATGCCGCAGGCGATGACGAACAGCGCGAACAGCGTGACCGGGTACGACGGCAGGTGGGCGGCCGGGATCATCATCAGTGCACCGATGGCCATGATGACCAGGCCCGTGACCAGCGATTTTTTGTAACCCACGCGTTCGATCAGCCGCGCGGACGGAATCGAGGCAAAGAAGTAGGCGATGAACCAGACCGATTCGATCAGCGTGGTTTGCGTGTAATTGAGCTCGAACACGCTGCGCAAATGCGGCAACAGGGTGTTGTTGATGACGGTGATGAAGCCCCAGGTAAAGAACAGGCTGGTGAGCAAATACATCGCCGATTTTGCCGTATTGCTGTGCGATGAGCCCATCGCGGTGCTTGCAGAAGGTGTTGGTGCCGCCACTTTGTATCCTTTTTATAGACTTGCCTGGATCGCAATCTTAGGGGCAAAAGGTTGATAACACCAATAACTAAATGGAATTCCTCTATACCTAATTGGTTATGTCAGGTATCACCGAAACAGATTGTTGCCATCCGGCACGCAAACCGCCGGCCGGCCTGTTGTTTTGCCAGGACCGCCGCACCCAAATTGGGGGGATAACAGGGGAAGACGTTATACTGCGTAACCGGCGGAAACATCTGCCGGATGATGCAGTCAACCGGGGGCAAGATGGAGCAGCAGGGAGCGGAGGCGTTGTCGGCCGGTAGTACGGTGGCTGACGATCTGGGATGGTTGTCGGGCGGCGGCGAGATGGGCGAATTGATACGCTCCATGGATTGGTCGAAAACGCCACTGGGGCCGGTGTCCAGCTGGCCGCAAAGCTTGCGCACTTCCGTCAGCCTGTGCCTGTCCTCCACGTTCCCGATGCTGGTCGCCTGGGGGCCCGAGGACGTGCAGATCTATAACGACGCGTATCGCCCCATCTGCGGCGCCAAGCATCCGGAATCGATGGGCGAACCGTTCAAGATCTGCTGGGCCACGGCGCTGCCGGTGGTGGGCGACGCCTTCGACCGCGCCCATGCCGGCGAAGGGGTGTACATCCGCGACCAGCGCATGATGCTCGACCGCTACGGCTACCTGGAAGAAGCGTTCATGACGTTCTCATTCTCGCCCATCCGGGCGGAATCGGGCAACGTGGGCGGCATCTTCCACCCCATCAGCGAAGGTACGGCGGCCGTGCTGGACGCCCGCCGCACCCAGAGCCTGCGCGATCTGACCGGCCGCATCGCGCTGGCCCGCACCGGCGACGAACTGGCCCGTTTCATGGTGTACGACAGCGACACGCTGCCGCTGGACGTGCCGTTCATGCTGTTGTACCAGCTGGCGGCCGACGGCGTAACCCTGGAATTGCGCGGCCGCGTGGGCCTGCCCGAGGGCAGCGCGCTGGCGCCGGCGCAGGTGGCGCTGGGCGACCCTGCGGGCTGGAACTTCGGCGGTGCGCAGGCGGCCGGCGGCAATCTGCGCATCGGCGACCTGGCCACCGTATTCGGCCCGTTCGATTGCGCGCCCTACGACGAAGCGCCGCATACCGGCATGGTCCTGCCGCTGGTAGTGGCGGGGCAGGAACTGCCTTACGGCTTTTTGGTGGCTGGCGTGAGCGCCCGCCGCGCGCTCGACGACGCCTACCTGAACTTTTACGAACTGCTGCGCGGCGCCTTCAACACCGCCATCGGCAATGTGCTGGCGTACGAGCAGGAACAGAAGCGCGCCGCCGCACTGGCCGAAATCGACAAGGCCAAGACGGCGTTCTTCTCCAACGTATCGCATGAATTCCGCACGCCGCTCACATTGATACTGGGGCCGCTGGAAGACGCACTGGCCGATACCGTGGATGCGCTGTCGCCACGCCAGCGCGAACGCATCGACCTCACCAACCGCAACGCGCTGCGGCTGTTAAAACTGGTTAATTCGCTGCTCGATTTTTCGCGTATCGAGGCGGGCCGGGTGCAGGCGCGCTTCGCGCCGGTGGACCTGGCGCAGCTGACGGCCAATCTGGCCAGCGTGTTCGAGGCGGCCATGGACAAGGCCGGGCTCACTTACAGCGTGCAGGTGGCGCCGTTGTCCGAACCGGTGTTCGTCGACCTCGACATGTGGGAGAAGGTGGTGTTCAACCTGCTGTCCAACGCCTTCAAATTCACCATGCTGGGCGGCGTGGCGGTGCGGCTGGAGCAAACCGCCACCGGCGCGCGTCTTTCGGTGCAGGACACCGGCGCCGGCATTCCGGCGGCCGAGCTGCCGCGCGTGTTCGAACGCTTCCACCGGGTGGAGGGCGTGCAGGGGCGCAGCTACGAGGGCACCGGCATCGGACTGGCGCTGATCCAGGAGCTGGTGCGGCTGCACGGCGGCACCATCGCCGTCGCCAGCGAGCTTGGCGCCGGCACCACGTTTACCGTCGAAATGCCGTTCGGTTCGAGCCACCTGCCGCCGCAGTACGTGGTGCAGCGGTCCGACAGCTCCACCGGCGACCGCATGGGATCGGCGTTCGTGGAAGAGGCCTTGCGCTGGCTGCCCGACGATGCGGCGCCGTCTGCCACCGCGCCCGCTGCAGCGACTGGCGTGGCGCAGCGGCCGGTGGCTGCCGCCGTGGCGTCACTGCCGCGCCCCCGCGTGCTGGTCGCCGACGACAACCAGGACATGCGCGGCTACGTGCGGTCGCTGCTCGAGCGCGAATATACGGTGGAAACCTGTGCCGATGGCCAGGATGCGCTCGAAGCGGTGCGGCGCAATCCGCCCGACCTGCTGCTCAGCGACGTGATGATGCCGCGCCTGGGCGGCTTTACGCTGCTCAAGACCATCCGCGCCGAGGACCCGATCCGCCATGTGCCGGTGATCCTGCTGTCAGCCCGCGCCGGCGAGGAAGCGCGCATCGAGGGCCTGGAAGCGGGCGCCGACGATTACCTGGTCAAGCCGTTTTCCGCCAATGAACTGCTGGCGCGCGTGCGCAGCCACATCGAGCTGGCCCGGGAACGGCAGCAGGCTACCCTGGCCCTGCGCGAGCGCGAAGAATATTTCCGCTCGCTCGTCAATGCTTCCCCGGCCATGTTCTGGACCACCGACGAGCACCATCAGTGCACGTTCCTGAGCCAGCGCTGGTTCGACTACACCGGGCGCACGCCGGAACAGGACCTGGGGCGCGGCTGGATGGAGCTGATCCACCCCGACGACGCGGCAGCGGTGGGGGAAGCCTACACCGGCGCCTGTGACCGCGATCAGCCGTTCTCGATCGACTATCGGCTGCGCGACCGTGCCGGGCGCTATCGCTGGGTGATCGACGCTGGCGCGCCGCGCTTCAACCGCGACGGCGGCCTGCTTGGCTACATCGGCACCGTGATCGACGTTCACGAGCGGCGCATGCTGCAGGACCGCTTTGCCAACGTCACCCGCGCCAGCGGCATCGGCGTGTGGTATGCCGATCCGCCGCTGGCCACCATGCAGGCCAACGCCCAGCTGCGTTCCCAGTTCGCGCTGGCGGCCGACGGCGTGGTGCCGGTATCGCAGTTCTACCAGCGCTTGCATCCCGAAGACCGCGCGAGGGTGGAGGACGAATTCCACCAGGCGATGGTGCTGGGCCTGGGCTACGAAGCGGAATTCCGGGTGGCCCCGGCGCCGGGCCAGACCACGCCGCGCTGGATCCGCATGATCGCCTGGTCGCAGCACGACGAACAGGGCAGCGTCGCGCACTTCGACGGCGTGACGCTCGATGTCACGGACCAGAAGAGCGGCGAATACGAATTGCGCAACCGGGCCGGCGAGCTGTCGCAGGCCAACCAGGCGCAGCGCGAGTTCCTGGTCACGCTGGCGCACGAGCTGCGCAATCCGCTGGCGCCCATACGCAGCGGCCTGGAGATGATGCGTGCGCAGCACCTGGCGCGCGAGGAAATCGAACGTATCCGCGCCATGATGGAGCGGCAGGTGGGCCACCTGGTGCACCTGGTGGACGACCTGCTCGACCTGGCCCGCATTGCGCGCGGCAAGGAGGTGCTGGTGTTCGGTCCCGCCGACCTGGGCGCGGTGGTGCGCAGCGCGGTGGAACTGAGCACGCCGCTGATCGCTGCGCGCCATCACCGGCTGACGGTGTCGGTGCCGGATCACGCGCCACCCTTGTGGCTCGATGCCCAGCGCATTGCCCAGGTGATCGGCAATCTGCTCAACAACGCTGCCAAGTACACGCCCGAGCATGGCGCCATCGAATTGCGCGCGGCCGTCATCGACGGCGAGCTGACCGTGAGCGTGAGCGACAACGGCGTGGGCATTCCGGCCGACGCCCTGGGCAGCGTATTCGACATGTTTACCCAGGTGCCGGGCAGCGAAGCGCAGGCGCAGGGCGGCCTGGGTATTGGCCTCAATCTGGTGCGGCGCCTGACCGAACTGCATGGCGGCAAAGTGAGCGCGCACAGCGCCGGCGCTGGCCAGGGCAGCACGTTTACCCTGCATTTGCCGGCCAGGGCGCCCGCCATGCAGCCGGCGCTGCCGGTCGAACTGCAGCCGCAGCCGCTGGCGCGGGTGGACGCAGCCTCTGTCACCAGCCTGCGCGTGCTGGTCGTGGACGACAACGTGGATGCCGCCGAAACGCTGGCGGCGCTGTTCGAGATCAAGGGCCATACGGTGACCACGGTGCACGACGGTCTCGACGCGGTGAGCCGCGCCGAGACCTTCCTGCCGCAGGTGGTCTTCCTCGACATCGGCTTGCCCGGCTTGAGCGGCTACGAGGTGGCGCGCGAGCTGCGCGCGCGGCCGGCGGTGGCCGGCGCCATCCTGGTGGCGCTCACCGGGTGGGGGACCGACGCCGACCGCGTCAAGTCGGGGGAGGCAGGTTTCGACCATCACCTGACCAAGCCGGTGAGCTTCGATGAAATCGTGCGCCTGATGGCCGACCTGGCCGGCAGGGTTGCAAGGTAGGACTGGCGACAGGGAGCGGCATGAACAGGTTAATCTTCACCACGCTGTACGGCTGCTTCCTGTTCCTCGGTCCCTGGACCACCGGGGCGGCGCAGCCGCAGCCATCAGCGCAGCTGCCTCCGAACCCGCTGGTGCTGGTCAGTTTCGACTACCCGCCGTACATGGAGGCGCAGCCGGGCCGGAAGCCGTCCGGGCTGGTGGTGGAACTGGTCACCACCATTTTCGCGCGCATGGGGCAACCGGTGGAGCTGCAGTTCTATCCGCTGGCGCGCAGCCTGTCGCTGATGGACACGCAGCGGGCCGATGGTTTTTTTACCGCCAAGAAGAATGCGGAGCGCGAAGAAAAATACCTGTTTCCGCGCGAGCCGCTGCTCACCCAGGATTTCGTGATCTTCGTGCGGGCCGGCTCGCCGATGACGTTCGGCGGCGGCGTGGCCGAACTGTCCAACGTGCGGCTGGGCGTGGTAAACCGGGTGTCGTATGGTGGCATTTTCGATGCCGCCGCCGCCCGTGGCGTGTTCCGCAGGTTGGAGGTGGCGCAAACCTATGAAGCCAATTTCCGCAAGCTGCTGGCCGGGCGCATGGATGCGCTGGTCAGCAGCCGCGTGATGGGCGCGGCCACGCTCGCGCGCCTGCAAGCGCAGGACAAGGTGAAGGTGATCGGCCCGCCGATCGAAACCACGCAGAGCTACCTGATGTTCAACCGGCAGACCGTGACGCCGGCGGTGGCGGCGGAATTCGACCAGACCCTGAGCGCCATGCGCAGGGATGGCACGGTCAGGAAAATTCGCGACAAGTATACGCGCTGAACCGGCACGGATATCGCCGCCGCAGCCGGCGGGCTTACAGCGCCATGGCCAGCAATACGGCAACGATCGCCGATACCCCGGCCGCCCGCGCCAGCGCAATGATGCGCGGCGCATGGTATGTCAGTGTGAGCACCACCATCACCGCGCCGGCGGTAAGGGCGCCCAGCCACATCACCCACCCTTGCGTGGCGCCCTTGAGCGCCAGCGACGCCGCCAGCGACAGCAGCAGCCCGGCCGCGCCGCCGCCCTGCAGCCAGCGGCTCTTGTCGCCGGGCGAGGAACCGCGTCCGTACAGCGCTTCCCAGTGGCGGTCCATGGCCAGACTGAGGCCGGCAAAGCCAGCCAGCGCCGCCGCCAGCGCGGCGTAGATCAGCAAACCGTTGGCCAGCGCGCTCATGCCGCACCTCCGGTCGCCATTGCAGGTTCGGTTTCCCGGGACTCCCTGGGCGTGACGGGCGCATTCGGTTTGGCAGCGGGTTTGCCAGCCCGCGGCTTACCCATGCGTTTTGCCGCGAACAGCAGCAAGGCGCCGAGCAACAGCACCACGATATCGAAACTGGCAATTTGCGTCAGTCCGTGCGCCAGGCTGTAGCCCAGGTGCGAATCGGTGGTCACGGCATTGAGTACCGGCAGGCCGGCAAACATGATGCCACCCACGCCCAGCAGCACCTGCCACATGCGGCGCGCGGGCCAGGCCAGCGCCAGCACGGCGGCGGCGCCCCAGCCGGTGAAGAACATGGCGGCTTCCATTGCCGGCCGTTCGGCCAGTTCCACCGGCAGCAGGCGGTTGGCCCAGAAGTAGGATGCCAGCGCAATCGGCACGCCGGCAATCGTGCCCAGGTTCAGGCCATCCACCAGCCGCAGGCCGAAGCTTACCCGGCCTCCCTTGGCCAGCGCCTTGGCGTGTTTCTGGCGTTCCTTCACGGCCCACAGTATCAGGCCCGTGCCCACCATCGCGCAGCCGGCCAGGCCGGCGACGAAGAACAGCGCGCGCAGCGCGGGGCTGGAGAAGCGCGCCGCGTGCAGGCCGATCATCACGCCCTGGGTTTGCGCGGCAGGTGCGGCCGCCTGTTCGGGCGGCGAGACCAACGCGCCCGTCACGCCATTGAATACCATCGACGGCTGGTCGGTGGAAATGGCGCCGCTGTCGCGGCGGTAGAAGGTCACGCTGGCATTGGTCTGCCGGGGATGATTGACGACGATACGTCCCACGCCCGATTCGCCCCACGCGGTGGTCACTTGCGCCAGCAGCGGTTGCAGCGGCGTGAGCGCGGCCGGCACGCGGGATGCCTTGGCGTCGGTTTCCACAGTCTGGCGCAGTTCGGTGAAGAACTTGTCGCGTTCATCCTGATACACCGCCTTCACGCCCCAAGGCATGTACATGAACATCAGCGTGACGATGCCGGTGTACGTGATCATCAGGTGGTAGGGCAGTGCCAGCACGGCGCTCACGTTGTGGGCATCGAGCCAAGAGCGCTGGCCCTTGGCGGGACGGAACGTGAAGAAGTCCTTGAAGATGCGCTTGTGGGTGACGATGCCCGACAGGATGGCCACAAGCATGAACATGGCGCAGATGCCCACGATCCAGCGCGACCAGATTACCGGCATGTAGTGCAGGTCGAAGTGCATCCGGTACAGGAATTCGCCGCCGCGCGTGGAGCGCGCCGCGCTTTGTTCTTCGCCCGTGGAGGGATCGAGCGTGGCGTTGCCGAAGCGTCCGCGGCGCGGGCGTGCTTCGCCTTCCTTTTTCGGATCGGCCGGCGGCGGCGCCCACATCGCGCGCAGCGTCGGTTCGCGTTCGCTGGGCAGGGTGATGAACCAGCGGTCGCTCTTGGGCGCGCGCTGTTCCAGGAAAGCGACGGCGTTGGCCGTGGCCTGGGCCTGCGGCACCTGGTGCGCCATCGATCGATGGACTTCGGGCTTCATCCACAGCGTGATCTCGTCCTTGTAGTACGAGGCGGTGCCGGTGCAAAACACCAGGAACAAGATCCAGCCTGCCAGCAGGCCGGTCCAGGTGTGCAGCCACGCCATCGACTGGCGGAATCCTTCTTTCATGCCGCGCCTCCCGCCAGGTAGCCCAGCACCAGCACCACGGCGCCGGGCAGCAGCGCCGCCAGCGCCAGGCCCACCCACGCGCGCAAGGCGGAGCCGCACGCGAACACCCACATCACGGCCACCGGGTACACCACGAATGCGGTCAAGGTGCCGGTCATGGCCGCTTCCGCGCGGGTGGTGGGCAGGCACAGGGCAAGGGCGGCGGCTACCAGCGCCGACACGCAATAGCCGCCACCAATGGCAGCCACGGTGCGCGACAGTACGCCCAGTCGGTAACGAAGGCCCGGGCCGGCGGCGGGGCGGGTGGTAGAGGCCATGCAACTTCCTTTGATGAACAAGGTATTAAATGCGAATCATTCTCGTTCATTGGTGTTATGTTGTCAATGGGCAGGTATGTAAAGTTGGGATCAGCGGCCGCAGGTTTCCAGCAGCACTGCGCGCACCCAGGCGTGGGCCGGGTCGTTGTGGGTGCGGTCGTGCCAGGTGACGATCTTGGTAAAGCCGGCGATATCCACCGGCGGCGCCATCGACACCAGCCCCGGGCTGCCTGCAATCAGGCGGCTGGGCGCCACCGCGATCAAGTCGCTGGTGCGCAGGATTTCGGGCAGCACCAGGAAGCACGGCACCGACAGGCTCACGCGCCGCGCGCGGCCCACGCGCGCCAGTGCTTCGTCGGTGGCGCCGCGAAACGCGCCGCCGCTGTACGACACGATGGCGTGGTCGAGCGCACAAAAACGGGCCAGCGACAGCCGTGTGGGACTGGCATACGGATGTCCTTCGCGCAGCGCGCACACATAGTGTTCCTCGAACAGCACCTGGCTGTGCAGGTCGGGCGACGTGGTTTCGGGCGTCATCAGGGCCAGATCGAGCTCGCCCCGTTCGAGCTGGGTTTGCACCAGTTGCGGACTGGCGGGCAGCACCGACACGCGGATGCCGGGAGCACGCGCGCGCAGCACGGCCAGGAACGGCACCAGTACGGCGCGCTGGGCGTAGTCGGTGGCGGCAATGCTGATGGTGAGCGTGGCCAGCGCGGGATCGAAGCTGGCCGGCTGCAGCATCGCTTCGACCTCGCTCAGTACCCGCTTGACCTGCGCCGCCAGCGCCAGCGCGTGGGTGGTGGGAACGATGCCGCGCCGGGTGCGCACGAACAGCGGATCGTTGAAACTTTCGCGCAGGCGCGTAAGGCTGCCGCTGACGGCAGGCTGGGTGAGGGACAGCCGTGCGGCCGCGCGGGTAACGCTGCCTTCGTCGAGCAGGGCGTCGAACACCTTGAGCAGATTGAGGTCGATGGTTCTGAGATTGGACATGGCAGTGGAGTGATGCTATAAACAGGCGCAGTGTATACCTGCCCGCCCCTGTCAACCTATCACCACGCGCAGACCATGAAGATTATCCTTGCAACGATCCTGGCCCTGAGCGCCATCCCGGCATCGGCCGCCACCTTTTACGTGGCGCCCGGCGGCAACGACAGCAACCCCGGTACCGAGGCGGCGCCGTGGGCGTCGCTGACGCAGGCGCAGTCGCAGGCCGGCGCCGGCGACACGGTGCTGCTGCGCGGCGGGCGCTATGTATTTACCCGTGGCGTCAACAGCTGCGCCAGCCGCACGGCGACCGTCAACGCCGTCACGCTCGACAAGAGCGGCAGCGAGGGGCAGCCGATCCGCTACTGGAACTACCCGGGCGAGCGGCCGGTGCTCGATTTCTCCGCCATGAAGGACGATTGCCGGGTAAAGGGGTTCAACGTGACGGGCAGCTGGCTGCACATCAAGGGGCTGGAAATCACCGGCGTGCCGCAGCAGCCTGACAATCGGCTCAACCACGAATCGTGGGGCGTGTGGAACAGCGGCAGTCACAACGTGTTCGAATTGCTGGACCTGCACCACAATATGGGACCTGGCCTGTTCCTCCAGAACGGCAGCCATAACCTGGTGCTCAACAGCGATTCGCACCACAACTACGATCCGTACACGTCGAACGGCGCCGGCCAGAGCGCCGACGGCTTCGGCGCCCACATCAAGGCCGATCAGCCGGGCAATGTGTTTCGCGGTTGCCGCGCCTGGGCCAATACCGACGATGGCTTCGACCTGATCAACGCGTATTCGCCGGTGACGATCGAGCATTCGTGGGCGTGGTCGCACGGCTACCTGCCCGGCACCACCACGGCGCTGGCGGCCGGCAACGGCAATGGCATCAAGGCGGGCGGCTATGGCGGCAAGTACGTGGCCAACGGCGTGAAGCACACGGTGCGCTTCTCGGTCGCGTTCAACAACAAGGCTGCCGGTTTCTATGCCAACCACCATCCGCTGGCGCTGGACTTCTTCAACAATACCGCGTTCGACAATGGCTACAACTACGACATGCTGGGGATCGCACCCGACGGCGCGCGCGTCAACCTCGGCAACCTGCGCAACAACCTGGCCCATGGCGGCCGGCTGGCGCGCAATACCGAAGGGCTGGACCTGGCCTACAACTCGTGGACCTTGCCGGTGCAGGTGACCGCCGCCGATTTCGAGGACGTGACTGCCACCGGCTGGGATGCGCCGCGCCAGGCGGATGGCAGCCTGCCGGTGCTACGCGCGTACCGGCTGCGCGCGGGCAGCGATCTGGCCGGCAAGGGCATCGATGTGGGCCTGCCGTTCGCCGGCACGGCGCCGGACCTGGGCGCGTTCGAGGCGCCCCGGCCATAGGGCAGGGGCGGGCGCGGCGCGGCTGCGCTAGACTGGCGGTTCAACCAGGAGAATGCCATGAGCGACGGATGCCGACATTTCAACCAGATCCACACCCGCGCTGCCAACACCAGCGGCTGCGAGGAATGCATGAAGACCGGCGACACCTGGGTGCACCTGCGCGTGTGCCTGGCCTGCGGCCACGTGGGGTGCTGCGACCAGTCCAGGAACCAGCACGCCACCAAACATTTTGCAGCCACCGGTCACGCCATCATGCGTTCAAAAGAGCGCGGCGAAACCTGGGGCTGGTGCTATATTGACCAGCAAATGTTCGACCCGATCTAAGGAGACGCATGCGGTTCGCCCCACCGGTACTAGCCCTGTCGCTGTTGCTGTGCTCTGCCAGCAGCTTCGCCCTCGACTGCGAGAACGCCGTCTCCACGCCCGACCTCAACGAATGCGCGGCGCGCGAGCAAAAGCAGGTGGAGGTCAAACTCAACCAGGTGTACCAGCGCGTGCTTAAAACCGTCACCGCGTCCAAGGTGCGCAGCCAGTTCGTGGCGGCCCAGCGCGCGTGGGTGAAGTTCCGCGAGGCCGATTGCAAAGCCGTGTACGAACAGCACGCGGACGGCACCATCCGCACCGTGATGTACCTGGGCTGCATGCAAAACCGCGCCGAAACCCGCATCAAGGAGCTGGAAATGTTCGCGGGCGACAGCTAAGCGTTACGCGGTGCTGCGCTTCCTGAACTGCGCCGCCTTGTAGCGATTGCCGCACACTGCCATGCTGCACCAGCGGCGCTTGTGGGACTTGGTGCGGTCGTAGAACCACAGGATGCAGTCCGGGTGTTCGCACTGGCGCACCAGTGCAAAATCGCCTTCCACCAGCAGCTGTGCCACCGCTTCGGCCAGCGGTCCCAGTAATGCTGCCATGGCCTCGCCGCGTGCGGTGCGGGCCAGTTGCAGCTTGCCGTCGTCATCGCGCTCCAGGTGCGGCGCGCTCACCGCTGCATGCAGGTACCGGTTCAGGCTTGCGATGTCCGCGTCCCGGTCGGCATCGCCTTCCTGGCGGCGCCCGATCAGGCGCCGCGCCAGCGTGCGCAGCGCGTGCGCCTGCGCCAGCAATTCGTGCTTGTCCACCATGCCTCTGGCGGCGATACGCTGCGCGGACAGCCACGCCAGTACGTCATCGGCGCTGGTCCAGAAATCGATGGCGGCGCCGTCGTCGCGCGCTTCGGTGTTGAGCATGTCGAGCGCCAGGTGGTCGCCTACCAGCGGCGCCTGCATAGCGTGATATTTCATGAGTAACCCTTAAAAAGGTTCTTGACAGGTTATTTGGCGGCGGCCATACTGGCCTCACATAACCTCTTTAATTGAATTATACAGGTTACTTGAATGCACTGTCACTCCGGGAGAAAACCATGTCCACCGATCACCACATTCATCATCGCACCATTGATATCGACGGCGTCGGCCTGTTTTACCGCGAAGCCGGTCCGGTCGACGCGCCCACCGTCCTGCTGCTGCACGGCTTTGGCGCGTCGTCGTACATGTTCCGCGACCTGATGCCGCAGCTGGCGCGCAAATACCACGTGATCGCGCCCGATCTGCCGGGTTTCGGCCAGACCAGCGTGCTGCCCGGCGTGGCGTTCGACTACACCTTCGACAAGCTGGCGGCGGTGATCGACGCTTTTACGGTTGCCAAGGGTATCGAGCGGTATGCGATGTACGTGTTCGATTATGGCGCGCCCGTGGGCTGGCGCCTGGCGGTCAATAACCCGCACAAGGTTACCGCCATCGTCAGCCAGAACGGCAACGCGTATGAAGAGGGCCTGAGCGCGGGATGGGCCGACATGCGCCGCGCATGGGCCGATCCCAGCGCGGAAAACCGCGAAGCGCTGCGCCGCTTCAACACGCTGGACATGACGCGTTGGCAGTACATGGAAGGCGTGAGCGATACCTCGGTGATTGCGCCCGAAACCTGGCAGCTGGCCCATGCCGCCATTGAACGCATCGGCGTGGAAGTGCAGATGGACCTGCTGCTCGACTACGGCGCCAACATCAAACAGTACACGCAGCTGCACGAGTTTTTCCGCCGCCAGCAACCGCCGCTGCTTGCCATCTGGGGCCGCAACGATCCGTTCTTTGTGCCGGCCGGCGCCGAAGCGTTCAAGCGCGACAACCCGAACGCCGAGGTGCAATTCGTCGATAGCGGCCACTTCGCCATCGAAACCCATGGCCAGGAGATTGGCGCGGCGATGGTCGAATTCCTGGAGCGGGTCCGGATCAGCTGAGCTATTTTTGCCTGCTGCTGGCGAACGACTCGATCTTGTGGGTGGCGCCCGATACCACCAGGATGTCGCCGGGGCGCACCATGGTGTCGGGCAGCGCGTGCTGGAAGTCTTCGCTGGTGCGTTTCACGCCCACTACCGTTACGCCGAAGCGCTCGCGCACGTGCGATTCGGCCAGGGTCTTGTCGTGGGTAAGGACCGGCGCCTTCAGCTTGGCGATGGCAAAACCGTCGTCGAATTCGATGAAGTCCATCATGCGCCCCGTGATCAGGTGCGCCACGCGTTCGCCCATCTCCACCTCCGGGTACACCACGTGGTGGGCGCCGATGCGCTGGGCGATCTGGCCGTGTTCTTGTGTGAGCGCCTTGACCCAGATATCCGGGATGCCCAGTTCCGTCAGCACCATCAGCGACATCAGGCTCGATGCGAGATCGGCGCCGATGCCCACGATGGCGTGCGCAAAGTCGCCCACGCCCAGCTGCCGCATCACGCTCTCGTTGGTGGTGTCGGCCTGCACCGCGTGAGTAAGCTTGTGGGCCCACAGTTGCACCAGGTCGGGGTCGCGGTCGATACCCATCACGTCGTGACCCATGCGCATCAGCGATTCGGCCACCGAGCCGCCAAAGCGCCCCAGGCCGATCACCACCACGCTGTCGCCGCTGGAAAACGAGAACTGCTCTGAAAATAATTTACCCAACAATTGGATGCTCCTCTGCGTAACGATACGGCATGCGGCGCTCGCCCAGCACCAGCGACGCGGCCAGCGTGATGGTGCCTACCCGGCCCAGGTACATCAGCAGCGTGATCACCAGTTGCCCGGACGGCGGCAGATGGTGCGTGATGCCGGTGCTCAGGCCCGTGCTGCCGAAGGCCGAGATTACCTCGAAAATGATCTGATCGGTCGGAAAATCGGTCACCGCCAGCAGCGCCATGGTGCCCAGCACCACGGTGGCGCTGCCGAGTACCACGACCGTGATGGCCTGGCGCTGCGCCGATACGCCGATGCGGCGCCCGAATGCCTCGGTATCGGCATGGCCGCGCACTTCGGCGATCACCAGCAGCGCCAGGATCGCCGCCGTGCCCACCTTGACGCCGCCCGCGGTGCCGGCGCTGCCGCCGCCGATGAACATCAAAAAATAGTGCAGCGCCAGCGACTCCTGCGTCAGCGCGGCGATGTCGACGGCGTTGAAGCCGGCCGTGCGCGATGCCGCCGACATGAAGGAAGCGCCCAGCAGCTTGCTGGAAAAGGGCAGCGCACCCAGCGTGCGTGGATTGCTCCACTCGGCCAGCAGCAGCGCCACCAGGCCGCCAACCAGCAGCAGCGCAGTGCCGGCCAGCGTGAGCTTGGTGTGCAGCGACCAGTGGCGAGGATCGCGCCACCGCGTGCGCAGATCGTGCAGCACCGGGAAGCCCACGCCGCCCACCACGATGGCCAGCATCAGCGGCAGCAGGATCAAGGCGTCGCCGGCGTAGCGCACCATGCTGTCGGCGTGGATCGAGAATCCGGCGTTGCTGAATGCGGATACCGCGTGAAACAGCCCGCTCCATGCGGCCTCGCCCCAGGCCAGGTCGTGGGCGTAGTGCAGGCGCAGCGTGAGCGCGCCGGCCACCACCAGCTCCGACGCGAACGTGGCCACCAGTACCAGCCGCGCCACGGCGCCCACGTCGCCGAGGCCCAGGGTGCGGGTTTCCATTTGCGTCATCAGGCGCGTGCGCAGGCGCGGCGAGCCGTTCACCAATAACCCCAGCAGGGTGGCTGCCGTCATCATGCCGAAGCCGCCGCACTGGAACAGGAACATGATCACGGCCTGGCCGAAACCGGACCAGTAGGTGCCGGTATCGACCGTTACCAGCCCGGTCACGCACACGGCAGACACCGACGTGAAGAACGCCACCAGCGGCGGCGCGCCGTCGGCCCATGAGCCGGCGCCGGCGCGGGCGGCGGGCAGCATCAGGAGCAGCATGCCGAGGGCAATCGCGGCCAGAAAGGCGAGGGCCACCGCGCGTGCGGGATGAAGCACTGTTCTCATGGTGGTGATGGTGAGGGTGGACGTGTGAGCAGGGCGCCGATTATACCTGCGCGCCGCCCACCGCCGGTGGCCTGCTGGCTGCGGTCTCCAAATATCCATAATCGGCGCCAGCGCCGTGTCTCGATATCCGCGTCGAATCGATGGATTTGTCAACGTTTCTCTGGTGAATTACGTTGTAAATCAATGGCTTGCGCGCCTTATGCGCGTGCCTGATAGCTGGCATAACCATTGCTATTCCTCCGTACCTCGCGGCAACGACCCGGGGACTAATACTTGGAGGAACACATGAAAAAGAAACGTCCATTAACGCTGTATATCCTGGTCGCGATGGTGCTCGGGGTGGCGGTGGGTTACGGTTGCCACGAATCGTTTACCGATAAAAAACTGAGCGCCGATATCGCCGCTCATATCTCGATCGTCACCGATGTCTTCCTGCGCCTGATTAAAATGGTGATCGCACTGCTGGTGTTTTCCACGCTTACGGTGGGCATTGCCCACCTGGGCGACGGCAAGGCCGCAAGCCGCATCGGCATCAAGGCCATGGGCTGGTTCATCATCGCGTCGCTGCTGTCGCTCACGCTGGGCATTGTGCTGTCGAACTTCCTGCAGCTCGGCACCCACCTGGGTCTGCCGCTGCCGCCGGTGGATGCCACCACCGGCCTGAAGACCGCCGCGTTTACGCTCAAGGATTTCGTCAGCCACCTGGTACCGAAGTCGCCCATCGAGGCGATGGCCAATAACGAGATCCTGCAGGTGCTGGTGTTTGCGCTGTTCTTTGGCAGCGCTCTCAGTGCACTCGGCGAATCGGCGGCCAAGCTCACGTCGGCCATCGACCAGCTGGCGCAGGTCATGCTCCGCATCACGGGCACCATCATGAACTTGGCGCCGCTGGCCGTGTTTGCGGCCATGGCGTCGGTGGTGACGACCAATGGCCTGGGCATCCTGGTCACTTTCGCCAAATTCATGGGCGGCTTCTACCTGGGGCTGTTCTGCCTGTGGGCGCTGCTGGTTCTCGGCGGCTACGCGTTCATCGGCAAGCGCATCTTCCGCCTGCTGGTGCTGATCCGCGAACCGTTCCTGCTGGCGTTTTCCACGGCCAGCTCGGAAGCGGCGTATCCGAAAATGCTGACCGCGCTCGAACAGTTCGGCGTGCACCGCAAGATCTACAGCTTCGTCATGCCGATGGGGTACTCGTTCAACCTCGATGGCTCGATGATGTACTGCACCTTCGCCGTGCTGTTCATCACCCAGGCCTATGGCATCGACATGTCGCTGGGCACCCAGATCACCATGCTGCTGGTGCTGATGATCACGTCGAAAGGCATTGCCGGCGTGCCGCGCGCGTCGCTCGTGGTGATCGCCGCCACCCTCAACCAGTTCAACATCCCGGAAGCGGGCCTGCTGCTGTTGATGGGGATCGACCAGTTCCTCGACATGGGCCGTTCGGCTACCAACGCCGTCGGCAATGCGGTCGCCACTGCCGTCGTCGCCAAGTGGGAAGGAGCGCTGGACGAGGAAAAGCGCGACCTCGAACCGCCGGTGAAACAGGCCGCTTGACCACCATAAAAAAATTCCACCCCGGCCCGGTGCTGGGCGGGGTGCGGGTTATAACTCTCGGAGACATCATGACAAAACAGATCAACATCATCTCGCTGGCGCTGCTGGCATGTGCCGGCTCTGCATCGGCCCAATCCTCGGTCACCATCTACGGGGTGGCGGATGCCGGCCTGGTGGCGGAGCGCGGCGGCGCCGCCGGCAACGTGCAGGCGCTGGGCAGCGGCGTGGCGTCGGCCTCGCGCCTCGGCTTCAAGGGCAGGGAAGACCTGGGTGGCGGCTTGAGCGCGTCGTTCGTGCTGGAAAACGGCTACAACATCGACTCCGGCACCGCGGGCCAGGGCGGCCTGCTGTTCGGCCGCCAGGCGTACGTGGCGCTCACCAGCACCACGCTGGGCACCATCAGCGCCGGCCGCCAGTATTCGCCGTACTACAAGGCCGTGCGCGATGTTGCCGATCCGTTCGTGGTGGGCCTGGCCGGCAACGCCATGAACATGGTGGCCACCACGTCGCGCGTGGACAACTCGGTGGAATATGTCACCGCGCGCGTAAACGGCTTCGCTGCCGATGTGCTGTACGGCTTCGGCGAGGTACCGGGCGACACCGACAGGAATCGCACCATGGGCGCCTCGGTCGGCTACACGGGTCCGGACTCGCTGCCGCTGTGCGTGGTGCTGGTGCACCACCAGCGCGACAATGCCAGCGCCACGGCGCGCAGCCGTTCCACCATGCTGGCCGCGCGTTACCGCATCGGCGTCTTCACCACGCATGCGTCGCTGTCGCACAACCAGGACGTGCTGCGCCGCGACAGCAACGATGCGCTGATCGGCGCCAGCTACGCCGTGGGCAACGGCAAGTGGCTGGCTTCGGCCATCTTCCACCGCGACGGTTCGAACCTGGACCAGGATGCGCGCCAGCTGGCCATCGGCTACACCCATAACCTGTCGCGCCGCACCGACGTGTACACCGCGTATGGGCATATCAGCAACCGCAATGGCGCGGTGTTCCGGGTCGGGAATGCGACCGACAACGGGTCCGGCACCAGCGGCTTCAACCTCGGTGTGCGCCATGTGTTTTAATAGCGGTCTTCATCTAGTTTAACGGGACCACCATGGCGGCAGCACCATCGCAGACGGACTTGCCTTTGCGGCAAAGTTCCGTCCCCGCGCGCCGGTGGCTGCGCGCGCTGCCATGGTTGCTGCTGCTGGCGGTGGGCCTGGCGGTGGCGTCGCTGGCGTGGCGGTGGGCCGAAAATGCCGCCATCGACCGGTTGCGCGAAGCGGGCGCCCAGCGCCTGCAAGGCTACGCGCTGGGACTGGAAAACCTGCTGTCCAAGTACGACTTCCTGCCTGGCACGCTGGAACTGAACAAGGATGTCATCGCGCTGCTGGAGCGGCAGGACGACGCCGCATTGCGGCGCGAAGTCAATGGCTACCTGGAAAGCGTCAACCGGCTGTCGCGCGCCACCACCATTTACATCGTCAACCTCGACGGCCGCACGCAGGCTGCCAGCAACTGGCGCGCAGCCGACAGCTTTGTCGGCGACAACGTCGCGTTCCGCCCGTATGTGCGCGATGCGCTGGACGGCAAACCGGGCGGCTTTTACGGCGTGGGCACCACCAGCCGCGAACCCGGCTACTTTTTCGCTCACGGTATTTATCGCAACGGCCATATGCTGGGCGTGGCCGCGCTCAAGGTGAATATCGAGAAGCTGGAAAGGTCCTGGGTGCAGGGCAAGGACCGCGTGCTGCTGGCGGACGCCAACGGGGTGGCCATTCTGAGCTCCGCCCCGGAGTGGAAGTACGGCACGCTGGCGCCGCTGGCGCCGGCCGTGCGCAGGGAACTCGAAATGTCGCGCCAGTTTTATTCGCACTCGCTGGTGCCGATCGGCTACCGCGAACTGCGCCGCATCGACGCCAGTGCCAGCATCGTCGCCGCGCCGGGCGTGGGCGGCTCGGGACGCATGCTCAGTCAGTCGCTGAAACTGGGCGCCCGCCAGTGGCAGTTCGTGTATTTTTCCGACCTCGGTCCGGCCGAGGCCAGTGCCCGCAGCGCCTTCCTGTTTGCGTGCCTGGTGCAGGCGTTACTGGCGATGCTGGTGCTGTATGCGCGTCAGCGCCGCCGACTGGGCCGCCAGCGCCTGCGCGCACGCGAAGATTTGCAGCGCGCGTACGCCGAACTGGAAACCATGGTTGCCGACCGCACCGCCAGCCTGCAGCAGATGACGCACAACCTCAGTGCCGAAAACCAGGTGCGGCGCAAGGCCGAGCAGCAGCTGCGCCAGGCCCAGAGCGAATTGATCCAGGCTGCCAAGATGGCGGTGCTGGGCCAGATGTCGGCCGGGATGACGCATGAACTGAACCAGCCGTTGACCGCGCTGCGCACCATGGCCGACAATGCCCGGGTACTGATCGATCGCGGCCGCCTGCCCGAGGCCAGCGCCAACCTGGCCACCATTTCCCAGCTGGTGGCGCGCATGGGTTTGATTACCGGCCAGTTGCGCCAGTTTGCGCGCAAGGCCGAGGCCACCCTGCAGGCGGTGCCGGTGGCCGCCGCCATTACCGGCGCACTGTTCCTGGTGGAGCGGCGCGTGGAGCAGGAGCGCGTCAACTTCCGCATGTCGATGCTGGACCACGATGTGCATGCGCTGTGCGACGGCAACCGGCTGGAACAGGTGCTGGTCAACCTGTTTACCAACGCGCTCGACGCCATGCAGGACAGCGCGGTGCGGCAGCTGACCGTGAGCGTGGAACGCACGGCGGACCGCGTGATGATCGGCGTGACCGACTCCGGCCCCGGCATCGCGCCCGAGGTGCGCGCGCACCTGTTTGAACCATTTTTTACGACCAAACCGCAAGGGCAGGGCCTGGGCCTGGGGCTGGCGATCTCGGAGCAGATCGTGCGCGAATTCGGCGGCTTGCTGCGCGTGGAATCCACGGCGGCGGGCGGCGCCCGGTTTATCATTGAACTGCCTTTGGCGGAGCAGGAGAAAAGCACATGCATCACATGAAGGTATTACTGATTGAAGACGACGCCAGCGTGCGCGCCGGCAGCGCCCAGGCGCTGGACCTGGCTGGCATGCAGGTGCTGGACTTCCATGCGGCGGAAAGCGCGCTGGGGCACGTCACCCCCGGCTTTGCCGGCGTGGTGGTCACCGATGTGCGTCTGCCCGGCATGAGCGGCCTGGAACTGATGGCGGCCGTGCACGCGATCGATGCCCAGCTGCCGGTGATCCTGGTCACCGGTCACGGCGACATCAACATGGCGGTCGGCGCAATGCGCGACGGCGCCTACGATTTCATCGCCAAGCCGTATTCGTCGGAGCAGCTGGCCGAGGTGGTGCAGCGCGCGCTCGAAACGCGGCGCCTGACGCTGGAAGTGGCGGCGCTGCGCCACCGGATCGAACACGGCGAGGGCATCGAAGCCACGCTGCTCGGCGATTCGCCGGCCATGGTCGATCTGCGGCGCCTGATACTCGACCTGGCCGACCAGCCGGCCGACGTGCTCATTTACGGCGAAACCGGCACCGGCAAGGAAATGGTAGCGCGCTGCCTGCACCAGTACAGCAGCCGCCAGAACCGCCATTTCGTCGCGCTCAACTGCGGCGCCATTCCGGAAAATATCTTCGAGAGCGAAGTGTTCGGCCACGAACAGGGCTCTTTTACGGGCGCCGCCAAGCGGCAGGTGGGCAAGATCGAGCACGCGGATGGCGGCTCGTTGTTCCTCGACGAGATCGAGAGCCTGCCCATGGCGTTACAGGTCAAGATGCTGCGGGTGCTGCAGGAGCGGTACGTGGAGCGGCTGGGCTCCAACACCCAGGTGGCGGTGGACCTGCGCGTGATTGCTGCGTCCAAGGTCGATTTGAAGGAATGGTCGGACCAGCAGAAGTTTCGCAGCGATTTGTACTACCGCCTGAATCTGATCGTGCTGCACCTGCCGCCGCTGCGCGAGCGGCGCGAGGACATCCCGCTGCTGTTCGAGCATTTCCTGCTTGGCGCGGCCGCGCGCTACAAGCGCCCGGCGCCGCCGGTGCCGGGACCGCTGATGCAGGCGCTGATGGCGCACGACTGGCCCGGCAACGTGCGCGAGTTGCGCAATGTCGCCGAGCGGTTCGCGTTGGGATTGTCGAGCGGGTCGGAAGGCCTGCTGTCGGCACGCAGCATGGCGCCGGTGCCGCTGGCCGACCAGGTGGGCGGGTTCGAGCGCGCGGTAATCGAGCAGGAACTGCGCAAGGCCGGCGGCAGCGTCACGGAAGTCAGCCTGGCGCTGGGCGTGCCCAAGCAGACGCTGTATTACAAGATGCAGAAATACGGGTTGACGTCGGATGAGTACAAGAGCTGAGGGGAACGCTGAGGAATTGGATCCCCGCCTGCGCGGGAATGACGACGCTGCGTTCCCGGGTTACGACCAGCGTTGCCGCGCTGCGCTCCGTCATCCCCGCGCATGCGGGGATCCGGTATCAACGTTTACCCATCCAGACAAGCATTGTTCAACGGCCGTAAATCCGCCGCGATGATGGCTGCGTTCTCGGGGTAGAACGGCTGCAGCGCCTCCACCAGCACGTGCGGCGTGGCCGGTGACGAAAACACCAGCACGTCCCCCGGCTGGCACTTGGCAATCGCCACCGCCAGCGCCTGGTGCACGTCGTCGATCTGCACGGCAGTGCCGTCGCGGCTCAGTTGCTGACGGATTCCTTCCACGATCAGGGTGCCGGTCTGGCCGTCGGCGCGGCCGCGCGGGTTGGACTGGTACACCACCAGCTCGTTGAAGTCGATCGCCAGCGCGCGGCCCACGTCGCGCAGGTCGGCGTCGCGGCGGTCGCCGGGAGCCGTCACCACGCCGATCACCTTGCCACCGGCCAGCGACCGCGCCATGCGGCCCAGCGCGCGGTACGCGGCCGGGTTGTGGGCGTAATCGACCACCAGCGTGGCCTGGCCGATGCTGTAGATGTTGGAGCGCAGCGGGTTGCTATGGCTGTCCGACACAAAGGTGGACAATGCCGCAGCGATCTGGCGCAGACTGAAGTCGCTCGCCATCAGCGCGGCAGTGGCGGCTAGCGCGTTGGCGACGTTGAACATGGCGTGTCCCTGCACCGAGATCGGCATGGCGGCGGCGGTGATCAGCGCCTCGCGCCGTTCGCCGTCGGCTACCATCAGCATGCCGTCCTGCAGCCATGCCGCGCGCCCGCGCTGTTCGAGGTGCGTGAGCAGCACCGGGTGTTCGGGGTCGATCGAGAAGTAGAGTACCTCCACGCCTTCCTCCACCTGCGATGCCATGCGTACGCAATATGGGTCTTCCGCATTCAGGACCACGGCGCGGCTGGCGGTGCGCGCCACCACGGCTTTGACTTCCGCCAGGTCGGCCAGCGTCTCCACGCCGTCCATGCCCAGGTGATCGGCGCTGATGTTGAGTACCACGCCAACGTCGCAGCGGTCGAAGGCCAGGCCGCGCTTGAGGATGCCGCCGCGCGCCGTTTCCAGCACGGCAAAATCGACCTCGGGAGACGTGAGCACCTTGCGCGCCGACCAGTAGCCGGAGCAGTCGCCGGCGTCCACCCGCACGCCGTTGATGAACACCCCCTCGGTGGTGGTGACGCCGGTGCCCTTGTGCGCCATGCGCGCCGCATGGGCCAGCAGCAGCGCGGTGGTGGTCTTGCCGTTGGTGCCGGTGACGGCCACCACCGGGATGCGGCCATTGGTCTTGCCGTACATGGCTTCCACGATGGCGTCGCCGGCATCGCGCGGCTGGCCGCTGCTGGGAAACTGGTGCATGCGGATGCCCGGCGCGGCGTTTACTTCGATGATGCCGCCATCCTGCTCGTCGAGCGGTACGCCGATGTCGCGGCAGATGATGTCGATACCGGCCACGTCGAGGCCGATAGTGCGCGCGGCGCGGATGCAGATGTCGCGCGTGGCCGGGTGCAGCAGGTCGGTTGCGTCTTCGGCGGTGCCGCCGGTGGAAAGGTTGGCGTTGCCGCGCAGGGCCACCACGGTGCCGCTTGGGGGGACGCTGTCGAATTCATAGCCCTGCTTGCGCACGATGTCCTCGGCGATCTGGTCGAGCCGCATCTTGGTCAGGATGTTGGTGTGGCCGTCGCCGCGCGCGGGGTCGAGGTTTTCGTGCGCCACCAGTTGGGCGATGGTGCGCACGCCGTCGCCGGTCACCTCGGGCGGACGGCGGCGCGAGGCGGCTGCTACCTTGTTACCGGTGACCAGCACGCGGTAGTCGGAGCCTTCCAGGTATTTTTCCACGATCACGCGGCGGCTGTAGCCGCGCGCGTGTTCGAACGCGGCGTCGATCTGCTCGGGCGTCACGCACACGGTGGTCACGCCCTTGCCCTGGTTGGCGTCCAGCGGCTTGATGGTGACCGGCACGCCGATGCGGCGGGCGGCGCGCTGCGCCTGGTCCGAATCGGTCACCAGACGGCCGCGCGGCACCGGCACGCCGGCTTCGGCCAGCAGGGTTTTGGTCAGCTGCTTGTCGCTGGCGATATTGGCCGCCACCAGCGACGTGTTGCCGGTGACCGTGGCCTGCAGCCGCTTCTGGCGCGTGCCCCAGCCCAGCTGGAACAGGTTCGCCTCCTCGGTCAGTCGCAGGCTCGGTATGCCGCGCCGGGTGGCGGCATCGATCACGGCGGCGGTGCTGGTGCCGATGGCACGGCGCGCCGCATGATCGCGCAGTTCGTCCAAGGCATCATCGAGTTCGAACGGCTGCTGGCGCGCCACCGCCGTCACCAGCGCCATGGCCAGTGCAAACGCTTCCTGCGCCACCTGCTCGAACTGGTAGCCGCAGATCACGCGGTAGCGGCCCGGCTGGTTATCCACCGGCGCCGAACGGCCGAAGCCCACCGGCGCCCCGGCCAGGGTTTGCAGCTCCAGCGCCACGTGTTCGACCACGCGCGCCATGTAGGTGCCGGTTTGCAGCCGTTGCACGAAGCCGCCCGGCCTGCCCGGTGGGCAATAGTGCTGGGCCAGGCTGGGCAGCAGTGCCAGCAGATCGTCGTTGAAGTGGGGCAGGGCGCTGGTGCTCACGCCCTGCAGTTCCGCCAGGTCGATCACGGTGAGCAGGCACGGCGCGCTGCTGTACAGATTGGGACCACGCAGCACGCGTTGTTCGATGATGTTCATGACAGGTTGTTCCTATGGGTGACGATGTGCATAAAGTGCCGCAGCGGCGCGGGACTGGCGGCCACCGTGTAGCGGGAGCCGGAAGGCAGCAGGTGCAGCCGGACGTCGATCAGTTCCGGGCAGGCGTGCTGCGGCAGATCGGCAATGTTGGTGATGGTGTCGCGGGCGTCGACGATGGTGACGGCGCCGTCGCCGATCACTTCGATGCCGGTGCCGACGCTACCGAATTCGATGACCAGCGCCGTATCTTCATCGATGCCGATGCCGATCAGGTGCGGGTTGGCGGCAATCACCGTGAGCAGGCGCGCCAAGCGGTGGCGCTGCGAGAAATGCTGGTCGATCACCACCCGGTGCAGCAGGCCCAGGCCCGCGCCGAGGTGCACCGCGCCCTTGGACGGATGCAGGTCGGCCTTGCCGTCGGCCAGCATGTGGGCCGACATGGCCGAGGCGCCGGCGCTGGTGCCAGCGATCACGGCGCCGCGCGCCGACAGTGCCCGGTGCATTGCCTCGTCAGCCAGCGTACCGCCAATGATGGCCATCAGCCGTTTCTGGTCGCCGCCGGTCATGAAGATACCGTCGGCCTGTTCGATCTCCTCGACCAGTTCGCGGTTGTTGGCGTCGAGGCGGGAGTCCAGGTGCAGATGCTTGCGGCGCGTCACGCCCAGGTCGGCAAAGGCGGTGTCGTACATCTCCCACACCTTGTCCGGCACGCGGCTGGCGGTGGTAATGACGACAAAGCGGCCTTCGGGGCCGCCTGCCAGGTCGACAAAACGGGTGAGCACGTTCTTGTCATCGGTGCGGTCTTCGCCGCCGCCGATGATCATCAGGTGGCCGGTGTTTTGGTTCATGGCCATGCTCACGCCAGCAACTGGCGGAACACGCGCGTGGCCATCAGGCCGGCAGCGCTGTGGTGGCGCGCCGGCGACATCAGTTCGATCAGCATGGACATCGCTGCCGGCTTGCTGCCCGCTGCCGCCAGTTGCTGTTCCAGGCGGCGCAGTTCCGAGCCGCCGTCACCGGCGTCGATGTCCGTCTCGTGCGCCGGGTGGTGACGAATCACGCCGCGCGGCTTGCCGGCATTGGGCCGGGCGGCAGTGCTGGCGCCCAGGGTTTCCAGTGCGCGCTGGCGCGCGCGGAAGCTGATCACGCGGGCGCCGCCAGCGGGGCCGGTATGCGCATCCGTCGTGCGCGGCGTGGCGATCCAGTCGCGCAGGATCTGCTGCTCGTAGCTGCTGAACACACCGAACATTTCCGCACGCTCGCTCTGGATCAGTTTCCAGAAGCGGCTTTCTTCGGCCGGTTCGCCGCGCTTGATCCAGCCGGCATTTTCCAGTTCCAGCAGCATGCGCGGAATTTGTTCGGGGTCGGCCAGCCAGTCGTTGATGCTGCGGCCCGCCACGCGGCAATAGTTGGAGTGCATGTTCTGGCCCACCACGCTTTTCTCCTGCATGATGTGGACCAGTTCCGCCTCCAGGTCGAATTCCTCGATGACCGACGTGGTGCACGCACCGAGGTCGTTCAGCCGATAGCCGTCGAGCATGCGGCGGTAGAACTGCGCCGGATCGGCAGACCGCGCCATCAGCTGCTGCACGCCCTGCAGCGCCTTGTGGGCGTGGCCGGTACCCGCGTTATCGACCGTGATGTGCAGCGTGAAGTAGTACGGATCGATGCCCAGCTCATTGAGTTCGTACGCCGTGATCAGCAGGTGCAGCGGCAGCTGTTCGTAACCGAGGTTGTAGCCGACGATTTCGGGCAGATAGTGCTCGGCGTCGGACGCCAGCGCCAGCTGGATCGCGCCCTGCACGAACTTGTCTTCATCGAGACCGCGCCAGTGCTCGCATTCGAGGCCGGCCAGCAGTTTCTTGTACAGCACCACGTGGTTTTTTTCGGCGATGCCGTCGCCCAGTTCTTCGAGGTAGGTCTGGATCAGCGGCCGGAAGTCGGCGTCGTCCCATTGCGCCAGCAGCGCGTACAGCCAGGCGCCGTCCACCAGCTTGGTGGGCGCCACGCACTTGATGAAATACAGTGCATGCGATTTGCTGCTGAAGTAGCGGCGCGGTGCGCCGCTGCTGCGGGCGTCCAGGTATGCGCGGTACTGCTGGCCCACGGCCACGCTGCGCTCGCGCATCCAGTCGCCCAGTTGCGCAATATCGTTTGGCACCTCATCGTGCAGGGCGCGCGCCGCTTGCAGGTGGCGTTCCAGGTAGCCGCGCGCGGCAGGACGGTGCTGCGCCAGGTTGCCCTGTTCCAGCAAAAAATAAAGTTCTTTCGATGATGGCGGCGAAAGCGGCGTGGACGCCGGGGTAACAGAGGAGAACTGCGGCGCGAGAGAGGTTTGCATGGCGAGGCCCGGGGTAACTGGTTTATTTGTTACATTATCCGGGGGGCATTGCAAGTTAGATATCGGTGCTTCCCCTGAGGCTGTGTAAGACGGAGATTACACGGGTTGCCTCAGAGAATTGCAGCGCGTGCCCGCTGGTCGCGCGCACGGTATGGCGCTCATTTTTTGCTTGGCACCGGGGTCACGTTCTGGGCATCGGGCACCGCCGCCTTGGCCTGCGGCTTGCGTACTTCACCGGGCGACTTGGCCAGGTTGCGGGTGCGCGTGGCGTCGGCCAGCGCCGCAGCGCAGTCCACCGGTTCCACTTTGCTTACGTTCACCAGCGGCAGCAGTGCGGCCAGCGGGTTGACCACCGAAGCCAGCGCGATGGCGGCGCCGCCCTTGAGTGCCAGCGGTCCCACGTGCGGGCCCACCTTGGGATCGGTGAACGTACCCTTGGCATACAGCGGCGTGCGCAGCGTGATGATGCGGGCGCCCTTGGTTTCCGGCTTGACGTCGAGATTGAGCTGCTCGCTGGCCAGGTTGACATTGCCGGTGACGTGGATCACGGCTTCGTCGGTGTCCACCACGAAGCGGCGGATCTGCGCGTTGCCGCGTTCCACCACGAAGTCGCCGGCGCCGCAGTTGAGCTGCACCTGCTTGTCGCCGAACAGTTTGACGAACACCAGGTTGGCCACGTTCAGGCCGGCCGCTTCGAGGATGAATTTGCTCACCGTGCCGTCGCTGACGGTGGCGCCCAGCTCGCCGTTGGAGGTGGCCAGCATGGTCGATACCGAATTGCCCTTGCCGGCCAGCGCCACGTCGGCGTTGACTTCGCCCACGCTGGCCTGCATCGATTCCAGCTTGGGGAACAGCTGCTTGATTTTCAGGTGCCGCGCCGCTGCCCGCATCTGCGCGTCGATGGTGTTGTTACGGCCGTCAAGGCGGATATTGGACGATACCTGGCCGCCGGCCATGCCGAAGTTGAGCGGGGTGAGGGTCAGGACCTTGTCCTTCATGCGGATATGGGTTTCCACGTCGGTGAACGGAATGTCGGCCGTGCGCACCAGTTTTTTGCCGGTGAACTTGACGTCGGCATCGAGCGCATCCCACTTCTCGGTATTGAACTGCTCCACCGGCAGGGCCTTGCCGTCCGGCTGGACTTTCTTCTGACCGCGCGCAGCCTTGTTTTCGTTGCTGTCGGCGCCGATGGTGGGGCCCAGGTCTTCCAGGCGCAGTTGATTCGATTGCACCGCGCCGGTCAACAGCGGCCGCGGCTTGCGTACGCTGTATTCGAGCGTGCCTTCGAGGTCGCTGCCGCCTACCGTGCCGGTAAAGTTACGGTATGCCCAGTTCCAGTTGTCGCCCGCCTTTTTTCCTACCAGGCGGCCCTTGGTGGCGTAGGGCGGCGTGGCAGGCAGCAGCACGCCGGTAATCGCGTACAGGTCAGCCATCGAGGCGCCGGCCAGCGACATGCGCAGGTCGATGCCGGCCAGCGAACGGGGATCGGTGATCACGCCTTCCAGCGACAGCTTGTTCTTGCCGGCGGCGGCGTCGGCCTGCACCGGGAACTTGAGGTGCTCTTCCTGCAGCGACAGCACATTGCCGGTCTTGCCGCCGCCGACGATCTTGGCGTCGCGGTAGGTGCCGCCCAGGATGAAACGCAGGCCGTAGGTTTTGGCTGCTTCGCCCGCCAGGGTTTCTGCCTTGGCGTTGATATCGAGGTCGATGCCGCGATCGATGTAGCGGGCGGTGCCCTCGGTAAGCTGCACGCGGTCGATATTGACGTCCCACTCGGACGGTCCGTTATCCTTGAAGGTCCAGGTGTTGGTGCCGTCGGCGCGGCGCTCGGCGGCCACCTCCAGTTTTTCTACCGCCAGGTCGCTGATGTGCGCCTCCTTGTGCAGCAACGGCAGAATGTGCATGCCCACCGCCACGTTGCCCACGCTTACCAGGCGCGGACCGGACTTGGTCCACTCCGGATTGGCGATATGGACGTCGCCGGCGGTGATCAACGGGCGCGGCACGTAGTGGCGCCAGCCCGTTTCGTCGGGTTCCTTCCACTTGAAACGCACCGCAAGGTTGCCATTGATGGCGAATTCGCGGCCGATGCTCTCCGAGACCTTGGCGTTGATGTACGGCTTGGCGCGGTTCCAGTCGAACGTCAGGATGAAGATGACGATCGCCACCAGCACCAGTACCAGGGTGCCGAGGATCGCAAGGAATATATTGAGTGGGCGTGATTTTGTCATGGCACCATGGTAGGCCCGACGCTGCGGCATTAATGTGCGGTTACCCACATTAATAGCGTTTTGGTTGTCACAGTGCTCACAGAATTGCTGCCGCCCCTTGTTGCCGCCCCTTGTTGCCGACCCTATTAACGGCTTAGAAGGTGCGCCCGCAGCAGTTCGCGCTCGACCGGCGCCGGCGTGCCGGGGTACCTGATTTTACCGGCCACCTGCAGCGCCACCGGCACGCCGTCCTGGAACAGCACCCGGTTGCCGGCCAGTGCGGGCACCTTGTCGCCGGGCAGCAGGGTGCCGCACAGGTTGAGCGGATCGATGCCGGAGATGCATACCAGGCTGGCGTCGTGCGGGCGGCGGCGCATGTCGCGCAGCAGCGGAATAGCCTCGGGCAGCGCAAACTGTTCGCCCGACAGGCCGGCCACGAAGCGCCCGCCGCGGATGTCGCCGCGCGCCTCCAGCCGGTGGTACACGGGCAGCAGTTCGCGCCACGCCGGCATCCAGTCCGCTTCCCGTTCCAGCAGGCGCCAGAACATCACGCCGTAGCGGCGCAATAACGTCATGGCGATATGTTCCAGCGTCTCGGGATCGGTGCGCGGGCGGCGCGCCTGGACGGCGGGACGCGGCGCGACCACCTCGGGGACGGCTTCCCTGTCTGCGGCAGCGGCGATCTCGCTCGGGCGTTCGACGATGGTAACGCCGTCGGCGCGCCGCACCAGTGCCCAGCGGCCCGCTTCCTCCATGGCCGGCGCCATGCCCGCACCGATGCCCCGGCGGCGGCGCTTGTCGAGCGTATTGCGCTTGGCCGCCGGCACCAGCATGGCGCGCAGGCCCGCGTAGCTGTCGGCATTGACCAGGCCCGTGGCCACCAGTTCGCCCAGCGTGTTTTCCAGTTCGGCGCCCAGCAGGCGGGCGTCGCGCGCCAGCTCGTCGAAGAACATGGCGCCCTCGCTACGCAGCGCGGCCAGCACCCGCGCTGCGCGTGCCGACACGTGAACTTCGGCAGCGACGGCCGGCAGCGCATGCCACAACGCCAGCTGGCGGCGCGGCAGCAGCACCAGCGGCGTGCCGCGCACCGGGCCGCCGGCGGCGCTGTTGGGCGCACCGACGCGGGTCCAGACGATTTTGCCGGCGCGGCACAGGTCGTCGAGCGACGGCTGGTCGTAATCGTCGATGCGCAGCGCCAGCAGGTCGCTTTCCCAGCCGCCGGCCGCGGCCTGGTAGCCTTCCAGCTGCGCCAGCACCTGCGCCAGCGCATCCGGTCCCTGCAGGCGCGTGCCGTCGGCCAGGTGCTGCCAGTCGAACAGGAAGCGCATGAAGTCCTGGCGCTCCACTGGCTCGATCTCGCGCCGCAGCCGCTTGATGGTGTAGCGGTGGATACGCGCCAGCAGGTGGCGCTGCACCCATTCCTCATCCGGCGCGCCGGGGGTGAACCGCCCGCGCATCACGTGGCCTTCGCTTTCCAGCTGGGTGAGGGCGATGGTGGCCGTCGATGCGGTGAGCGCCAGCGGGGCCGCAATGGCAGCCACCGTTTGCGGACCGAAGCCGCCCAGCCGCGCGCGCAGCAGTTCCAGCAGGGCGGTGTCGCGGTTCCACGCCGGTTCGCCGTCCGGTGCGGTGAGCGGCGGATGGGGGCTCGCGTCGGGATAGGCCGCCTGCAGGCAGGGCAGGCGTTCGCGCGCCACCCACAGGTGGTCCAGCCGCGTGGCGCGGCCGCCGCCTGCCAGCGCCTGCAGCCAGTCGATCCAGCCGGGGTTGGCCTGCGCCTCGTCGTGGGTGATGGCGGCCAGCGTCGTCAGCGCTTCGTGCATTTCATCGGCGTTGCGCACGTCGGGCCACGCTTCCTGCGCCACCGCCTCGATGGCGCCGATATCGAGCGCGCCCAGGTCGTCGGTGGACGCGGGATCGGTCCAGCGGCGGTTGATCACGGCCTGCGTGCGGCGTTCTTCGAGCGGGGCGTCGTCGAGGAAGGCGTAGGGGCGGGCGTTGAGGATTTCCATTGCCAGCGGCGACGGTGCGGGCAGGTCGCGCGCCAGCAGCCGTACTTCGCCTGCCTCCATGCGGCGCAGCAGCGCCAGCCAGCCTTCGCTGTCCATCGCTTCGTGCAGGCAGTCGTCGAGGGTCTGGTCCACCAGCGGATGGCTGGGCAGCTCCCGCTCGCCCACGATGTTTTCCAGGCATGCAGCCTGGTCTGGGAACACGGCCGCCAGCAGGTCGTCGCTTTTCATCCGTTGCAGCTGCGGCGCCACCTTGCGCCCGCCCGCGTAGCGCGGCAGTGCCAGCGCAGTAGTGGCATTCCAGCGCCAGCGCACGTTGAACAGCGGGGCGTCGAGCAGGGCCTGCACCAGTACCTGTTCGGCGGTGGCCGAGCGCAGGTAGCGCCATACTTCGTCGAGCGGAAAACTGTGGCTGTCGGACAGCGACAGCACGATGGCATCCTCGGTGGCGGCAGCCTGCAACTCGAAATTGAAGGTGCGGCAAAAGCGCTTGCGCAGCGCCAGGCCCCAGGCGCGGTTGATGCGGCTGCCGTACGGCGCATGCAGCACCAGCTGCATGCCGCCCGATTCGTCGAAGAAGCGTTCCATCACCAGCGTGTCGCGCGTGGGCAGGGCGCCCAGGGCGGAACGGGCGCGTGCCAGGTACTCGACGATCTGGCGCGCCGCATCGTCGCCCATCCCCAAGTGTTCGAACAGCCAGTCGATGGCGCGTTCGATGGGCGCCTCTCCCGGCTCGTCGCCGGCGCGCTGCAGCAGGCGATCGATCTCGCCGCGCAGGCGGGCCACGCCCAGCGACAGTTCGTCGCTGCGGCCCGGCGCTTCGCCGAGCCAGAACGGGATATTCGGTGCGGCGCCGTGGGCGTCTTCCACCCGCACCTTGCCGGCGTCGATGCGCTGGATGCGATACGAGGTATTCCCGAGCTGGAACACGTCGCCGGCCAGGCTTTCGACGGCAAAGTCTTCGTGCACGGTGCCGATGGACAGGCCTTGCGGTTCCAGCAGAACAGTGTAGTCGGCGTTGTCGGGAATGGTGCCCCCCGACGTGACGGCGGTGAGCTTGCCGCCGCGCCGTCCGCGCACGGTGCCGGTTACCGTATCGCGGTGCAGGTACGCGCCGCGCACGCCCTGGCGCGTGGTGTAGCCTTCGGCCAGCATGCGCAGCACGGCGTCGTAGCGGTCGCGCGCCAGGTGGGCATACGGCGACGCGCGGCGCACGAGATCGAATAATGCGTCTTCGTGCCATTCGCGGCTGGCCACCTCGGCCACGATGTGCTGCGCCAGCACGTCGAGCGGCGCCACCGGCACGTGCAGGATATCGAGCTCGTCGCGCCGCACGCAGTCGAGCAGCGCCGCGCACTCCACCAGGTCGTCGCGCGACGTGGGAAACAGCCGGCCCTTGGGCAGGCCGCCCACGTGGTGGCCCGAGCGGCCCACGCGCTGCAAGAACGCGGCAATACTGCGCGGGGATCCGATCTGGCATACCAGGTCCACGTCGCCGATGTCGATGCCCAGTTCCAGCGATGCGGTAGCCACCAGCACCCGCAGCTCGCCGCGCTTCAGGCGCTGTTCCGCATCGAGCCGGTACTCCTTGGCCAGGCTGCCGTGATGGGCGGCCACGTGCTCGCCCCCCAGCCGGTCGGCCAGGTGGCGCGCCATGCGCTCGGCCATGCGCCGCGTGTTGACGAACACCAGCGTGGTGCGGTGCAGGACCGTCAATTCGGCCAGCTTGTCGTACACGCGTTCCCACACTTCGTTGGGCATCACTGCCTCCAGCGGCACCGGCGGCAGTTCCAGCGCCAGGTCGCGTGCGCGCACGTGGCCCACGTCCACCACCGCGCAATCTTGACCTGCCTGGCCGGCGCCGGCCAGGAAGTGCGCCACGGTGGACAGCGGCTTCTGGGTGGCGGACAGGCCGATGCGCACCGGTGGCCGTTCGCACAGCGCGTCGAGCCGTTCCTGGCTCAGGGACAGGTGGCTGCCGCGCTTGCTGCCGGCCACCGCGTGAATCTCGTCCACGATCACGGTGCGCACCCCGGCCAGCATGGCGCGGCCGCTGTCCGACCCCAGCAGCACGTACAACGATTCCGGCGTGGAGACCAGGATGTGCGGTGCACGGCGGCGCATGGCATTGCGTTCGGCCTGGGTGGTGTCGCCGGTGCGCACGGCGGTGCGGATGCCGTGCGGCGGCAGGTCCATGGCCGCCAGTTGTGCCGCAATGCCGTCCAGGGGCGCCAGCAGGTTGACGCGGATGTCGTTCGACAGCGCCTTCAATGGCGAGACGTACAGCACCCGCGTGACATCCGGCAGCGGCCCGGCGCCGCTGTCGCGCACCAGCGTGTCGATCGCGGCCAGGAACGCGGTGAGGGTCTTGCCGGAACCGGTGGGTGCGGCGATCAGCGTGGCGCGCCCCGCCTGGATCAGCGGCCAGGCCTGCCGCTGGGCCTCGGTAACGCCGGCAAAGGTGGCGCGGAACCAGGCGCTGACGGCGGGGTGGAAGTGTTGCCAGTCGTGGACGGGGGGAAGTCGGCTCATGGGTCTGATGATGGGGGCGGTACACGGAAAAGCAACGTCCACCGGTTGCCGGCAGGTGCGCCGTCAGGCCTGGGCGTTGCCGGTATAGCCGGGTCACCTATATCTTAGTATAGAAGAAAAACCATTAATGACACTTTATAATCGCGAGAGTTACTAGCATCATTACAAGGTTGCCCATGCGCCGGGATTCCAGGACGCCGTTGCTCTCCGTACTGCTGATCGCCAGCACGCTGCTGATCTTCATTCTCGACACGTTCACCCCGCTCGACGTCGCCATTGCCGTGCTGTACGTGGTGGTGGTGCTCTTGTCTGCCAGCGTGTGGCAGCGGCGCGGCGTGCTGTGGACCTGCGGCGCCTGCCTGCTGGCCACGCTGCTGTCGTACGTGGTTACGCACCTGCAGGTGTTTTCGGTGGCGGCAGTGGGGCGCATGGTGGTGAGCATGTCGGCCATCGGCATCACCACGTTCCTGGCCCTGCGCGACCAGGCGGCCACCAACACGCTGCTGGCGCGCGAGCAGGCGCTGCGCCGCAGCCAGGCGTTCCTGGCCGGCTCGCAGCGCATCAGCAAGACCGGCAGTTTCAGCATCAAGCCCCCGGGCGGCGAGATGGTGTGGTCTGACGAAGCCGCGCGCATCTTCGATTATCCGCCAGACGTGGTGCCGTCGATCGACCTGGTACTGGCGCGCACGACCCCCGACGACCAGCCCCACGTGCGCGCCGCGTTCGAACGCTGCGTGGCCTGCCTGGGCAGCGTCGATTTGCGGCACCGGCTGCTGATGCCCGACGGCGTCATCAAATACATCCAGGTGCTGGCCGAGCCGCTGTTTTCCCGCGATGGCGACTGCGAATACCTGGGCGCCGTCACCGATGTCACGGCCGCCGTGGTGGCGGAACAGGCGCTGCACCGCTCGCAGGTGCAGCTGCAGCACGCCACCCGCGTGACCATGCTGGGGGAACTGGCTGCATCCATCGCGCACGAGGTGAACCAGCCGCTGGCCGCCATCTCCACCAACGGCGAGGCGTGTTTGCGCTGGATGAACCGGCCGCAGCCCGACCTGGAGGAGGCCCGCTACACGGTGCGCGCCATCCTCGAGGCCAGCGCGCGCGCCACCGGCGTGATCAAGCGTATCCGCGCGCTGGCGCGCCGCAGCGATCCGCAGCACCTGCAACTCGATCTGAACCAGCTGGTGGAAGAAAGCGTGGACCTCGTGCGGCGCGAGCTGAATAACCACCAGGTGACGCTGGTGCTGGAACTGGCGCCGGGCCTGGCGCCCGCCCATGGCGACCGCGTACAGCTGCAGCAGGTAATCATCAACCTGCTGATGAACGCAATCCAGGCCATGCACCAGTGCGCTCCCGGACAGGCCGTGCTCACCGTGCGCACCCGGCGCCACGACGACGGCGCCCTGTGGCTGGGCGTGACCGACACCGGCGCCGGCATCGCGCCGGCAGAGATGCCGCGCCTGTTCGAAGCGTTTTACAGCACCAAGGCCGACGGCATGGGCATGGGCCTGCCGATCTGCCGCTCGATCATCGAAACCCACGGCGGCCGCATCTGGGCCGAGGAACCGGCGCCCGGCACGCCGCCTGCCGGCGCCACCATCGTGTTCTCCTTGCCCGTCATGGAAGAAAGCGCAGCATGAACGTCGGCAGCACACCACCCGACGCCGGGGCGGCGTCTCCCCTGGTCTACCTGGTCGATGACGACGCGCTGCTGCGCGACGCCATTTCCAGCCTGCTGCGCTCGGTAGGCATGGCGGTGGCCGCGTACCCGTCAGTAGCGGCCTTCCAGGCCGTGCCGCGCGGGGACGTCAACAGCTGCCTGCTGCTCGACGTGCGGTTGCAGGGTGTGAGCGGGCTCGATTTCCAGGCCGACCTCAATCGCGAAGGCGTGGCGCTGCCGGTGATCCTGATGACCGGGCATGGCGATATCCCGATGTCGGTGCGCGCCATGAAGGCGGGCGCCATCGATTTCCTGGCCAAGCCGTTCCGCGACCAGGACCTGCTCGATGCGATCCACGTGGCGTTGCAGGCCGACAGCGTGCGGCGCGGGCGCGACCAGGCGCTGCACGCGGTAACGGCGCGCTACGCCACGCTCACCCCGCGCGAGCGCGAAATCATGGCGCTGGCGGCGCGCGGGTTGATGAACAAGCAAATCGCCGGCGAGGTCGGCACCAGCGAAATCACGGTCAAGATCCATCGCGGCAATGCCATGCGCAAGATGGAAGCGAAAACCTTTGCCGACCTGGTACGGATGGCCGAGGCGCTGGGGCTGGCCTAGCCACTATACCCATGTATGATTTGCGGAATCGCGCCCGGGCTGTATTGTTCTCCCATGCGCTGGACGGCCGCGAGCCGCCGTTCGAACATGGGAGTACCGAGTGTTTCAACCAGATCCAGATTTTTCCAAGATTGCCATCGTGGACGACGATGAAGCGGTGCGGGTGGCGCTGCGCAGCCTGCTGCGCTCCTACGGCTACGCGGTACAGGCCTACGATTCGGCCGGGGCGCTGCTCGCTGCTGCGGACCTGGACGGCTACCACTGCGTGATCACCGACCTGCAGATGCCCGGCATGAGCGGCATCGAACTGCTCGAACAACTGCGCCGCCAGGGCAGTGCGCTGCCCCTGATCCTGATGACGGCGTTCCCCGAGGCGGCGTTGCGCAAGCGCGCACTGTCCGGCGGCGCCAGCTGTTTTTTGAGCAAACCGTTCGAGGCCAATGCCCTGCTGCGCTGCCTGCGCCAGGCCAGCGGCGCCGATCCGGCGCACACCACGGAGTAGGCGGCCAGCGCGCACTCCGCACCGGGCAACTGCGGCCCAGCCTGGGCACGGGCCCGGAGCTGGGCGTACTGCGCCCGGTTGCCGGCCGGCGGCGGCTACTGCGCCGTCAACCGCGTAATCATCTTGCGCACGGCCAGCATCTGCGGGCCGTTTTTATAGGCATAGTTGTAGCCGCTGTAACCGTACCAGTCCCAGCATCCGTCCGGATTGAGCGGCTGCGACGCGATCACCTGCGGGTACAGGATGATGATGCGATTCGCTTCGGCCCAGCTGTTGTAGCTGCTTTTCCAGTAAAAATCATCGCCGATGTCTTGCGGCGATTGTTTGCAGCCGTGGAACGCGACATGCAACCGGCAGCCGCCGCCCTGGCAACTGGCGGGCACGTAGGCGTAGGCATCGGCCGCCATGCTGGTGGAGGGCGCGGCAAATTCGCCCTGGTCAAAGGTGAGCAGGCTGGCCGCCACGGGCGTGGCGGGCGTCTGCAGGGTGCCGTAGATATGCTGGAGGATGGCGCCCGGCTGATCGTAGTCGCCAGCGGCCGTGGTGCAATGGCTGACGTAGGGCGTGGCGTTGGTGGAACAGTCGTTGCCCACGTTGGGCGTGATCAGCGCGTGGCCCGACGGTAAGGAGTTCAGGTAGGCCAGGTTTTGCGGCGGCACGCCGGCTGCCTGGAAAAACGTGGCGGTGGTGTTCACGGCCACTTGCGCCACCACGGTGTCGTTGGTGCCGCTGAAAATATAGATGCGCCGCTTGGCCAGGTTGGCCACCGGGTCGATGGCCTTTTCGGCAGCAAATTGTTGGGTGAGCATCCAGAACAGGTTGCTGTTAGGCGTCAGGAAAGCATATTGGCCCATGCAGATGGCAGCGTTCAACACATTGCCCATCGCGCAGTAATACGGACCGCCGGCCACGATGCCGGCGCCGATCACCGAAGCCGAGTACGCCACCTGGTACTGTTCGGCCATGAAAGCGCCCGACGACAGGCCCGAGACCGACACCGCGCCGGGCGCCGCTTTCAGGGCAGGCAGCGGCGCGCTGGCATGGACCGGGGTGAAATGCAGTGCGCTGCTGAGCAGGATGAGGTATGCGAAACGCCGTGTCATGTTAGCCTCCCGGGCAATGATAAGTAATTTGTGCGGCGCACAATCTTTGACATCATCACATAGTTGGCATTGCGAAAAATTGAGTGATCGCAAATTGACCACCACACCCATGCGGCCGGGGCACAGCCGGGGCGGTTCCGGCTCAGTTGCGTCGCATCTTGCGTCCCATGCCAGGTTTCAGGGTATCAGCGCAATCGCCGCAAAAACCGTACAGCGACAGCGAATGCTCGTGCAGCACGAAATTGCGTTCGCGCGCCACGGCTTCCTGGCGCTGTTCGATGTCGGCGTCGAGAAACTCTTCCATCTTGCCACAGTTGGTGCAGATCAGGTGGTCGTGGTGGCCGCCTTCGTTGAGTTCGAACACCGATGCCACCGATTCGAAATGGCGGCGAATCAGGATGCCGGCATCGGCAAACTGCATCAGTACCCGGTACACGGTGGCCAGCCCCATGTCGATGCCCTCGGCGTGCAGCAGCCGGTACACATCGTCCGCATTCATGTGCTTGGCTTTCGATTCCTGGAACAGCTGCAGGATGCGCAGCCGGGGAAGGGTGGCTTTCAAGCCCAGTTTGCGTAGTTCTTGTGGAATGTCCATGCGTGGCGTATAAAGAGATGATAATGATTCTTATTCGCACTATAGCCGGTATTTATCTCCTATGCAACGTACGATTGCGCGCCGCGCCACCTTTTTCGCCCCGCCACACCTATAATTTGCGCTCCGGCTCCTTGCTGCATCCCAGTCCCATATTTCCGTGAATTATCCCTTCCTGAATGGCGGCGGCCACATTGCGCAAATCATCGCCTCGTACGACTGGCATCGCACCGCGCTTGGCGCTATCGACACCTGGCCGCAATCGCTGAAGACCACCGTTGCCACCATGCTGCGCTCCACGCTGCCCATGGTCGCGCTGCTGGGCGAGGACGGGGTGATGATTTATAACGACGGCTACTCCGAGTTTGCCGGCCGCCGCCATCCGCTGTCGCTGGGCTCCAACGTGCGTGTGTCGTGGCCCGAGGTGGCTGACCATAACGATTACGTGCTGCGGGTGGGCCTGGCGGGCGGCACGCTGGCTTATAAAGACCAGGAAATGACCTTGCTGCGCTCCGGCAAGCCGGAGCAGGTGTGGATGAACCTCGATTACGCGCCCATCCTCGACGAGGCCGGCAAGCCGTGCGGGGTGCTGGTCGTGGTGGTGGACACTACCGACAAGATCCGTGCCGAGATGCAGCTGCGCGCCAGCGAAAACACGTTCCGCACGCTGGCGCAAACCATCCCCAGCCAGGTATGGTCGGCCGATGCCGACGGCGCGCTGAACTGGTTCAACGAACAGGTGTACCGCTACTCCGGCACCCAGCCCGGCCAGTTGACGGGCGACGGCTGGACCAACATCATCCACGCCGAGGACAGCGCGCAGGTGGCGGCGGCATGGCGCGCGGCGGTGGCCACGGCACAAAATTTCGAAGTCGAATACCGGATCCGCCGCGCCGACGGCGCCTGGCGCTGGCATATCGTGCGCGCCATGCCCATCATCGACGACAACGGCGTGGTGCAGCGCTGGGTGGGCACCAGCACCGACATCGAAGATCAGAAAGCCACCGCCACCAGGCTGCAGCAGCAGGTGGCCGAACGCACGGCCGAGCGCGACCGCATGTGGCGCTACGCTACCGACGTCATGCTCGTGACCACGCTCGACGGCTGGATAACGGCAGCCAATCCGGCCTTTACCCGCCTGCTGGGCTGGGACGAATCGGAAGTGATCGGAACGTCGATCTACAAGCTGCTGCATCCCGACGACGTGCACGCGTCCAGCATCGAGATGGCGTCGCTGGCGCAGGGGAACAGCACCTTCAAGTTCGAGAACCGCACCTTGCGCAAGGGCGGCGGCCACGCCATCCTGTCCTGGACCGCCGTGCCGGACGAAGGCTTCATCCATGCCGTGGGCCGCGACATGACGGCCGAACGGGCGGCCGCCGAAGAAATGCGGCGCACGTCGCTCAAGCTGCAGCAGGCGCAGAAGATGGAAGCGATCGGCAAGCTCACGGGCGGCGTCGCCCACGACTTCAACAACCTGCTGCAGGTTATCTCGGGCAACCTGCAACTGCTGGCGGCCGATGTCGCCGGACTGCCGCGCGCCGAGCGCCGGCTGGAGCAGGCGCTGGCGGGCGTGACCCGGGGCGCCAAGCTGGCCAGCTACCTGCTGGCGTTCGGGCGGCGCCAGGCGCTCGATCCGCGCGTGGTGCGCATCGGCCGCTTCATCGCCGGCATGGAAGACATGCTGCGGCGCAGCCTGGGCGAGGAAATCGAAGTGGAAACCGTGATCTCGGGCGGACTGTGGAACACCCTGATCGATACCGCCCAGGTGGAAAACGCGGTGCTCAACCTGTGCATCAACGCGCGCGATGCCATGGACGGCGTGGGCAAGCTCACCATCGAGGTGGGCAATGCCATGCTCGACGATCATTATGCGCGCAACCACCCGGAACTGGCGCCCGGCCAGTACGTGATGATTGCGGTGAGCGACACCGGCGCCGGCATGTCGCCCGAGGTGATGGCGCAGGCGTTCGATCCGTTCTTTTCCACCAAGCCCGAAGGCAAGGGCAGCGGCCTCGGACTGTCGATGGTGTACGGCTTCGTGCGGCAGTCCGGCGGCCATGTGCAAATCTACAGCGAACCCGGTTGCGGCACCACGGTCAAGCTGTACCTGCCGCGCTCCACCGACGTGGAAGATGCGCCGGCCCCGCCCGAGGCGCGCGCCGTGGTGGGCGGCCAGGAAACCATCCTGGTGGCCGAGGATGACGAAGGCGTGCGCGCCACCGTGGTGGAGATGCTGGGCGAACTCGGTTACCGCGTGCTCAAGGCCGGCGATGCTGCCAGCGCCCTCAGCATCATCGACAGCGGCATGCCGATCGACCTGCTGTTTACCGACGTGGTGATGCCGGGTCCGCTGCGCAGTCCGGAGCTGGCGCGCAAGGCGCGCGAGCGCTTGCCGGGTATTGCCGTGCTGTTTACGTCCGGATACACGGAAAACGCCATCGTCCACGGCGGCCGGCTCGATGCCGGCGTCGACTTGCTGGGCAAACCGTACACCCGCGAGGCGCTGGCGCGCAAGGTGCGCCACGTGCTGGCCAACCGCCAGCATGCGGCGCAGCTGACGGCGGATGCGCCGGCGGCCCGGCACACCGCCGCCCACGTCGAAGTTGATGCTGAAACCGACACCGACGCTGCGGTTGCAACCGGGGCCGGCGGCACTTGCCGCATCCTGCTGGTGGAAGACGAGCCGGAACTGCGTGATACCACGGCCGAACTGCTGGAACTGCTGGGCCACCAGGTGTGCGCCTGCGGCGACGCCGCCAGTGCGCTGCACGCGCTTGCCAGCGGGACGTTTGACGTGATGCTTACCGATATCTCGCTGCCCGACCTGTCGGGCGAAGTGCTGGCGGCGCAGGCGCGGGCGCTGCACCCCGCGCTGCGCGTCATCTTCGCCAGCGGCCAGACGCCGCAGTTTGCGATGGCGCGCGCGCAGCTGCTGATGAAGCCGTTCAGCATCGAGCAATTGGTGGCAGCGCTGGCGCAGACCTGATCCGCAGCCCCCCTGCGGCAGGGCATATTTGATAAATTAAAGTAACTATTGGTGTAATTCTATCAAATAAAATAGTGGTTATTGGTGAGTTTTTTTGGTATATTGCCACATGGCATGAAATTGGCCGTTGGGTAGTACTACTGCATGGCGCCGTTACGGCGCACGGCGGCGCTCCACGCAGCCCGTCCGCTGTTCCTGCCCCCTTATTTTGAAGTTCAGACGCCCGTCTGTGGTCGCCGGCGCCCGCGCGCTGGCCACCCGTGGTACCGGCGATGAAGCCGTACATGGAACACCGTCAGGAGCCTCGCATGATCGTTCAACCGTTGGCGCGTTTGCGCATTGCCGCCGTTTTGCTGGCCGCCGCCGCGTGCCTGGCGCCGCTGGCTGCGCGCGCGGCGGTGGCGCCGTCGGGAACCGAGTACGTGCTGGTGGTGTCGCCGAAAAACCCGCTGGTGTCGTTGCAGCAGGGGCAGGTGGCGGCATTGTTCCTGGGCCAGACGGCGCGCTTTCCCGACGGCGGCGAAGCGCAGACGCTCGACCTGCCGCTCGGCAGCGCGCTGCGCGACGCGTTCTATCACAACGTGGCCGGCAAGTCGCCGGCCATGATGAAAGCCCACTGGACCCGCATGATGTTTACCGGCCACGGCCACCCGCCGCGCGAACTCGCGGACAGCATCGCCGTGCGCCGCATGGTGGCCGACAATGCCGCCATGATCGGCTACATCGACCGGCATGCGCTCGACGCCAGCGTCAGGGCGGTGCCGGTGGTGCAGATGGAACGTCGATGACCGGTGCCGTACACGTCGACCGGGCCACGGGTGCCGCCAGGGACAGCCGCCGTGCGCGCTGGCTGCGGCGCGGCCTGGACACGTATATTTCGCTGCCGTTGTTCGCGCTGGCGCTGCTGGCCGGGATGTGGGTGCTGTCGCTGCACGAGATTGACCTCGGACGCCAGCGCGTCCGCGCCGCCGCCGTCGATGCGGTAGGCGAGGTGCTGGGTACCTACGAGGCGCAGGTGGCGCGCAGCGTGGACAGCATCGACCAGACCCTGCGCGTGATGAAGTACGCGGTGGAGCGCAGCGGCGTACGCGGCGCGCTGCCGGAACTGGCGCGCGAAGGCCTGCTGCCGTCGGGCATGGTGTTTACCGTCAGCGTGGTCGATCGCGACGGCATGACGGTGGCCAGCAGCCCGCAGGCGCATGCCATCTCGGTGGCCGAACAGGCCTACTTCCTGTATCACCAGCAGCGCGACAGCGGCGGCATTTTCGTCAGCCACGCCCAGCGCGATGCCGGCAATGCCGACGCCCACCTGCACTTCACGCGCCGGCTCGACGACGGCCGGGGCAATTTCGCCGGCGTGGTGATGGTGGAAACCGATCCCGCCTATTTCACCAGCGGTTACGAGCGCAGCCGGCTCGGCGAACGCGGCATGCTGGGCCTGGTGGGCCCGGATGACGTGGTGCGCGCGCTGCGCGTGGGCGACCAGGTATCGTACGGCCAGCAGGTGCCGGCTGGCCAGGGCCAGGTGGACGTGGGCGACGGCGTGGCGCGTTTTTCCGCCGCGCGCGAGCTGCACCTGGTGCCGTTGCGGGTGGTGGCGGGCCTGGACGAAGCCGAGCAGATGGCGCCGTTCGAGCGCGAGACGCGCGACAAGATATGGGCCATCGCCATGGCCAGCGTTGGCCTGGCGATCGGCACGGCGCTGCTGTGGATCTGGGCCTGGCAGGGTGCGCGCGACCGGGCCCGGGTGCGGCGCGCCCGAGAAACCTTTGCCGCCGCCTCGGCCGCCAGTCTCGACGCCTTCTTCGTGCTGCGCGAGATCCGCGATGCGAACCACGTGATCACCGACTTCCGTTTCATCGACGTCAATGCCCGCGCTGAGCGGATGACGGGCATGACCCGCGATCAGTTGCGCGACCTGACGCTGATGGAGATGATTCCGTCGGCGCGCAAGACCGGCATGTTCCAGCTGCTGGTGGACGCCAGCCAGGACGGCGGCGTGCATGAACGCGAATGGGAAAACACCACGCAGCCGCGCTATCCGCGCTGGATGCAGAAGCAGGTGGTGTCGGTGGAGGGCGGCATCGTCGCCATCGTGCGCGACATCACCGAGCGCAAGCTGGCCGAGGAGCGCATGCTGCACCTGGCCCACCACGATGCGCTGACCGGGCTGCCCAACCGCATCCGCATCACCGAGCGCCTGAACCAGATGGTGGACGGCGCGCGCGCCGATTCCGGGTCGGTGATGGTGGCGTTCATCGACCTCGATGGCTTTAAACTGGTCAACGATGGCCTAGGTCACAATGCCGGCGACGAGCTGCTCAAGGTGGTGGCCGAGCGCATGGCCGGCTGCGTGCGCCCCGGCGATACCGTGGGCCGCTTCGGTGGCGACGAATTCGTGCTGATGCTCGACGCCGCCGCCGGAGCCGCGGATGCGACCGCCGTGATCGAACGGGTGCGCCACGCGGTGCTGCAGTCGATCTGCGTGGCGGGCCAGGAAGTGCAGGTCAGCTGCAGCATCGGCGTGGCCGTGTATCCGCACGACGGCGACAACGCCGAAACGCTGCTGATGCACGCCGATGCCGCCATGTACCGTGCCAAGGACCTGGGCAAGAACAACTACCAGTTCTACACGCGCGAGATGAACGTCAACATCGAAGAAAAGCTGCGCCTGATGGAAGGCCTTCGCATCGCCCTCGACCAGCAGCAGTTCCGCCTGATGTACCAGCCCAAGGTGGAGCTGCGCACCGGCCGCATTTTCGGCTGCGAGGCGCTGGTGCGCTGGGACGACCCCGCGCGCGGCGTGATCGGGCCCGATCGTTTCATCCCGCTGGCCGAGGAAAGCGGCATGATCGTCGCCCTGGGCGAATGGGTGCTGCGCACCGCGTGCTTCCAGAACCAGGCCTGGCAGGACGCCGGCCTGGCGCCGCTGCGCATCTCGGTCAACGTGTCGCCGCGCCAGTTCGAGGAGCAGGGCCTGGTCGACCGCGTGGCGCGGGCGCTGGCCGACAGCGGCATGAACCCGCACTGGCTGGAACTGGAAGTGACCGAAGGCGTGATCATGCGCGACCTGGCGCAGGCGGTGGCCAAGATGGCGCAGTTGCGGGCGATGGGCGTGTTCCTGTCGATCGACGATTTCGGCACCGGGTATTCGAGCCTGTCGGCCCTCAAGTCGTTCCCGATCAGCACCCTGAAAATCGACAAATCATTTGTGCGCGACCTGGGACGCAGCGACGGCGACGAGGCGATTGCCAGCTCCATCATCGAACTGGCCCATCGCCTGAAACTGCGGGTGATTGCCGAGGGCGTGGAAACCGAGCAGCAGCGCAGCTTTTTGTCCGATAACGGCTGCGACGAGTTGCAGGGCTACCTGATCAGCCGGCCGCTGCCGGCCGAGCAGCTGGCGCTGCTGTTGCCGGTACCCGGATTGGCGCCATCACTGTCTCCCTCCTCGTCCACGCTGCCGGCATTGCAGCCGGCGCTGGCGACCTAGCGCTCCGGCGTCTGGCCCGGCGAGGCGGCCGATGCGCGGCGCCGGGCGTTGTTGCACCCAGGTGCTGCCGGTGCCGGCAGGGCACGCTCCGTGACTACGCGCGGAACGCGCGGCCCAGCTTGTCCAGGTCGATCACCGGCTGGTGGTGGACCTGTTCCGAGGCCGACGCCGTGACCGTGTCCGGTTCGAACGCGAGCCGTTGTACCAGCAACCCTGCAAGCAGCAACATTCCGAGAAATGCGGCGATTTTGATCGTGACCATGGCTGTCTCCTGCTCTGGTAGTGGCCGGTACGCGACGTGCGTCCGGCCTTTGCTTCAGAGTAGGCCGCTCCAGCCGCAAAGGGAAGCTGTTTTAGCGGATAGCTGGTATTTCAATCGCCAATGGTCACAAATACGTGCGCTTAATACGTCCAGGTGAGCGTGGCGCTGCCGTTGCGCGGCGCAGCATAATAACTCTGCGTCCAATACAGGCTGGTCAGGTATTTCTTGTCGGTGATGTTGTTCAGGTTCAGCGCCAGGCTCAGGTTCCTGTCGAGCTGGTAGCGCGCCATCAGGCCCAGTACCGCGTAGCTGGACTGGGTGGTGGTGATGCCGCCGCCCTGGTCCACCGACGACTTGGCCTGCCAGCGCAGCGAGCCGCCCACCTTGAGTGCGGGCACTGCCGGCAGCGCATACGTAGTGTTAATGCGCACCGTGGTGCGCGGAATGTAGGGCTTGGCCGTTTCGCCGCGGTCGCCGTGGATCGACAGGCTGGTGATGCCGGCCGTGGCCTGCCAGCCGCGCGCCAGCTCGCCGGACGCTTCCAGTTCCACGCCCTGCGACTCGGCATTGATGCCGCGATAAATGGTTTTGCCGCCGACGAAGCCGGCAGTTTCCGCCGTGTTGTCCTGTTTGGTCTTGAAGACGGCGCCTGACAGGTTCAGGCGGCCGTCGTACAGCGCGCTTTTCAGGCCGGCCTCGGTGGTTTTGCCTTCGATCGGATCGAGCGTGGCGCCGGTGGCGTCGGTTTCGCTTTGCGGATTGAAAATCCCGGTGTGGCTGGCATAGGCCGACAGCGTGCGGTTGATGTCGTAGACCACGCCCACGTACGGCGTGGTCTTGCTGGCCGACTTGGCGCGGCTGACGCCGTACGCCAGGCCGTTGCTGCGGGCGCGCGTGTGGTTCAGGCCGGCCAACACCTTCCAGTCGTCGGCCAGGTTGAAGCGGGCGGCGCCGAACACGGTGTTGCGGCGGTCTTCGTAGCGGCTGCCATCGACGGCTGCGTCGAACGGGGGCAGCGGAAAACTGCCGTCGAACGCGGTATTGCCCGGCAGCGAGTCGCCAATGCCGCGGCCGTACAGCGACTGGTCGGTCAGGCGCGACTTCGACCAGTTGTAGCCGAAGCTGAGGTCGTGCTGGCGACCGCCAAGCGCGAACTTGCCGTCCACCGACACATCGACCAGGCTCTGGCGGTGGTCGGACGCATATTTGGACGGGTAGGCCAGCAGACCCAGGCCGGTGTCGCGATCCGGCGTGCCGTACACGTACTGCAAGGTGGAGTCGGATTTCTCGGTGAGGTAGTTGGCCGTGGCTTGCACGCGCCAGCCGCCACCCAGGTCGTGGCGCAGCTCGGCGAAGGTGCTGTGATTGGTGGTGTCCCAGCGCGACCAGTCGGCAGCGGTGTTGGTGCTGTCCGGGTAGTTGGTGGGGGTGCCGTCGGTGTAGAACAGCGGCAGCGCGCCCCACATCACGCCCTTGCTGCGGCCTGCCTCGTAGGTGTGGCCCACGGTCAGGACGGTATCGCTGCCCAGCTTGGCGTCCACCACGGCATAGGCGATATTGCGTTTCGGTTCGTAGCGGTCCAGATACGATTCGCCGTCCTGGTGCACCAGGCCGGCACGACCGGTGACCGTGCCGCTTTCGTTGAGCTTGCCGGTGACATCGCCTTCCACGCGCCGCGTGTTCCACGAGCCGAGCGTGACGCTGGCGCTGGCGGCCGTTTGCGCACCCGGGCGCTTGCGGATGAAATTGACGGTGGCCGACGGGTTGCCGGTGGACGTCATCAGCCCGTTGGCGCCGCGCACGATGTCGATGCGCTCGTACAGTGCCGTATCGAGATCGCCCTGCAGGTTGCCGAAGACCTGGGGCAGGCCGATGCCGTCGAACTGGAAGTTGACGATGTCAAACCCGCGCGCGGTGAAATAGGTGCGGCTGGTTTCCACTTTTTCCACCGTCACACCGGTGGTGGTGGCCAGCACGTCGTTGATGGTGGTGAGCTGGAAGTCGTCCATCAGCGCGCGCGTGACCACCGAGACCGATTGCGGGGTTTCGCGCAGCGTGAGGTCGAGCCGGCTGGCAGATTTGCTGGCTTTGACGGCATAGGCGTCGACCGCAGCCCCGCTGACCGTTACCACCGGCATGACGGGGTCGGCTTGCTGGACTTCATCGGCGCGGTCAGCTTCGGCGGCGCCGGCCATGCCGGCATAGGCCAGCGCCAGGGCCAGCAGTAATGGACGTTGGGGAAAAGAACGGGACATGCACACTCCTGAATAATTATGAATAAGAATCATTCGCAATTATAGGGTGTGCGTCGCGTCGCGACAATATTAATAATTCGGCCATGTGGCGTGGAACAGACGTGGTGGTCCGCGCCACGCCAGCGCCCGCTGGCCTACGTTTGCTGCGCCCCCAGCGGCGGGTAGTCGGTGTAGCCGGCCGCGCCGCCGCCGTACAGCGTGCCGGGATCGAGTTCTGCCAGCGGCGCGCCCGTTTGCAGGCGCGTCACCAGGTCCGGGTTGGCGATGAACGGGCGCCCGAACGCAAACAGGTCGGCCTGGTCCTGTTGCAGGTGCTCGGTGGCCAGCGCCAGGTCGTAGCCGTTGTTGGCGATGTACGTGTTGCGGAAACGCGCGCGCAGGCCGGCAAAATCGAACGGCGCGGCGTCGCGCGGACCGCCGGTGACGCCTTCCACCACGTGCAGGTACACGACGTCCAGCGCGCTCAGCTGGTCGGTGATGTAGTCGAACTGCGCCTGTGGATCGCTGCAGCTGATGGCGTTGGCGGGCGACACCGGCGAGATGCGCACGCCGGTGCGCGCTGCGCCCACTTCGGCAACGACAGCCGCCGTCACTTCCAGCAGCAGGCGGGCGCGGTTCTCGACCGTACCGCCATAAGCATCGGTGCGGTGGTTGGCGCCATCCTTGGCGAACTGGTCGAGCAGATAGCCGTTGGCGCCGTGGATTTCCACGCCGTCGAAACCGGCCTTGATGGCGTTTGCGGCAGCCTGCCGGAAATCCTGGACGATGCCGGGCAATTCATCGAGTTCCAGCGCGCGCGGCGTGGACACATCATGGAAGCCATGGTTCACAAAGGTCTTGGTTTCCGCGCGGATGGCCGACGGCGCGACCGGCGCAGCGCCGCCCGGTTGCAGGTCCACGTGCGAGATACGGCCCACGTGCCACAGTTGCAGGAAAATCTTGCCGCCCTTGGCGTGCACCGCATCGGTTACCGTGCGCCAGCCGGCCACCTGGGCATCGGTGTAGATGCCGGGCGTGTCCTGGTAGCCCTGGCCCTGCTGCGAAATCTGGGTGGCTTCGGCAATGATCAGGCCGGCCGAGGCCCGCTGCGCATAATACGTGGCGGCCAGCGCGCCGGGAACGAACTGGGCGCCGGCCCGGTTGCGGGTGAGCGGCGCCATGACGATGCGGTTGGCCAGGGACAGCGGCCCCAGCGGGTAGGGCGTAAATAACGAAGGTTGGGTCATGAATGCTCCTGTTGCGTGGATGGGTTTAGCGGACTGAGCGTAAAGGTTTTCGGCGGCGGCTGTCGCCAGCCATGCTGGTCATTGCTGACCGGCATGGTGTGACCGGCAGCCCGGTGACGGCATGGGCGCGTTTGATCTGGCACAAAGCCGGCAGCGCGTGCGCCCTCTACGCTGGTTGCTGGTTCGGGAGGCGGCGATGGCAAAATTCCTGTGTGCAGTATGGCTGTTGTACTTGTGCGGGTGCGCCGGCACGTCGCATCGCGCGCCGGCGCCCGCAGATGCCGCCGTCATCGCCATCACGCCGCAGTGGCTGGCAGGGCAGCACCGGCAGCAGGCAGCTACGGCTGCGCTGCCGGCAGCCGGGGTGCCTGCCGCAGCGGGCGCCGGCGCCTACCGGCTGGGCGTGGGCGACGTGCTGGCCATCACGGTCTGGGACCACCCCGAGCTGACCGGCGCCGTGCCGCGCCAGGACAACATCGACAACCAGGCCGGACCGCCGGCAGCCAGTTTCGTGATCGACCAGCGCGGCCAGTTGCACTTTCCGTTTGCGGGCGCGGTCCCGGTGGCGGGCCTCTCGCGCGACCTGGCGCGCGACCTGCTGGCGCAGCGGCTGGCGCGTTATTTCCGGGCGCCGCGCGTCACGCTCCAGGTGCAGGCCTACCGCAGCCAGCGCGTGTATGTCGATGGCGAAGTCAAAACCCCGGGACCGCAGGCCATCAACGATATCCCGATGACCGTGCTCGAGGCGCTCAACCGCGCCGGCGGCCTGCTGCCCACGGCCGACCAGAGCCGCATTGTGATCGAACGCGGCGGGCAGCTGTACCGCGTCAACCTGGCAGCGCCGCGCCAGGCGCCGGCCGCCGGCATCGGCGCGCCGGGCGCGCACGCCGGGGCGCCACCGCCGCATCCGTCCACGGTGTTGCTGGCCGATGGCGACGTGGTGCGGGCGCCGCCGCGCGACGAAAGCAAGGTGTTTGTCGGTGGCGAGGTCCTGTCGCCGCGGGCGCTCACCATGCACGACGGCCGCCTCACGCTCAACGAAGCGCTGGGCGAGGCGGGCGGCCTCAATCCGCAAAGCGCCGACGCCGGCCAGGTGTACGTGGTGCGCCAGGTGCAGGGCGCGCCGCAGGTCTACCGGCTCGACGCCCGTCCTGCCAGTGCGCTGGCGCTGGCCGAACAGTTCGAGCTGCGCCCGCGCGACGTGGTCTACGTGGCGGCGTCGCCGCTCACCAACTGGCACCGCGCCATCAGCCAGCTGTTCCCGGGCGAGCTGTCGTCGGCGGTTGGCGTCACCACCCGGCCCTAGGAGGCGCGCATGGACCCGTCCCAATTGCCGCGGCCCGTGCGTGGCGTTGCCACGCCGGCAAGGCTGATCGAGCAGGCGGCGCCGCTGCCGCCGTTCGACCCCGCCACGCTGGCCTGGCGCGCCTGGTTCCGTGCACTGGCCGCGCGCCGCTGGCTGATCATGGCCGTTGCCATCGCGTGCACGGTGATGGCGCTTGCGTATGCACTGGTGGCGCCGCCCGTGTACCAGGCCAATATGCTGCTGCACGTGGAAGAGGAACAACCGAACGCCTCGAAGAATATTCTTAACGACGTGTCGTCGCTGTTCGAAACCAAGAAGGCGGCCATCGCCGAAATGGAGTTGCTGCGCTCGCGGCTGGTGGTGGCGCCCGCGATCGACACGCTGCGCCTGTACATCCACGCGCGGCCACGCTATTTTCCGCTCGGCGGCGAGTGGATCGCCCAGCGCCAGGGCAGCCGGCTGTCGGTGCCGGGCCTGTTCGGGCGCGGCGGCTACGTGTGGGGCGGTGAAAAAATCGAGGTGGCCGCGTTCGACGTTCCCGAGCATTTGTATGGCCGAGAGTTCCGCGTGACGGCGCTCGGCGGCGAGCGCTGGCGCCTCGGCGACGGCCAGGGCCGGGCGCTGCTCGACGGCGCGGTGGGCCGGCGCGCGCGGCTGGCGGTGGCGGGTGGCGCCATCGAGCTGCTGGTCACGCGGCTGCGCGGCCAGCCGGGCGCGCAGTTCGTATTGCGCCGCACGTCGCGCCTGGCGGCGCTCGAGCGGGTGCAGCGGGCGCTGCAAATCAGCGAGCAGGGCAAGCTGTCGGGCGTGATCGCCGTCACCTTGCAGGGCAACGACCCGCAGCAGGTGTACGCCACGCTGACCGAGATCGGCAGCGAATACATGCGCCAGAACCTCGGCCGCCGTACCGAGGAGGCGCAAAAAACCCTGGCCTTTCTCGACCGCCAGTTGCCGGTGGCCAAGCGCCAGCTGGAAGAGGCCGAGGCCAGCTACAACGGTTTTCGCAGCGGCCACGACACCATCGACCTGAGCCAGGAGGTACGCATCGCGCTCGATACGCTGGCGGCGGCGCAGGCGCGGCGCAGCACGCTGATCCAGAAGCGCGCCGAGTTGCTCGGACGGTTCACCGACGAGCACCCGGTGCTGCAGGCCGTCAGCCAGCAAATGCGCGAGACCGACCGCGAAATCGTCGCGCTGGAAGCACGCATCAAGCGCCTGCCGCGCCTTGAGCAGGAACAGGTGCGGCTGGGGCGCGACGTCAAGGTCAGCTCCGACCTGTACACCGAATTGCTGAACACGGCCCAACAGTTGCGGCTGATGGCAGTGGGCAGCATCGGCACCGTGCGCATGGTGGACATGCCGGTGGCGCCGGAAAATCCGCTCAAACCGAACCGCCCGCTGATCGTCATGCTCGGCCTGGTGACCGGCCTGTTCCTTGGCGCGCTGCTGGCGCTCGGATGGCGCGCCGCGCGCGGCGGCATCGACGAAGCCGAGCGTATCGAAGCGCTGCTGGGACCGAACACCGTGCATGCCAGCATTCCGCACAGCCGCAGCCAGGATCGCTTGCAGCGCCAGTTGCGCCGCTTGCGGCACGCACACCACGCTGGCCACCACGGCCGCGTGCGCCACGCCGGCGGCGGCAGCCGGTGGCGCTGGCTCGGGCGGTTGAACTGGTTCCGCCCGGCGCCCGCAGCCGACCAGTGGCACCAGGGCCGGCAGTCGATACCGCAGCCGTTGCTGTTGGCCCAGGCAGCACCCGACGATGCGGCGGCCGACAGCTTGCGGGCGTTTCGCGCCACCGTGCAATTCGTGCTGCCGCACAGCCGCAACAACGTGGTCAGCTGCCTCGGCCCCACGCGGCGGGTAGGCGCGGCCTTCGTCTCGGTCAACCTGGCGCTGCTGCTGGCGGCCGGCGGACAGCGCACGCTGCTGATCGATGCCGACCTGCGCGATGGCATGCTGCACGAATATTTTGCGTTGGACCGTGCCGCCGGCCTGGCCGACTGCCTGGCCGGCATGTTGCAGCCCGTGCAGGCCGTGCGCCAGGGCGTGGCGCCAGGCCTCGACTTCATCGCTGCCGGCGGCGCCGGCCCGCACCAGGCCGAGCTCTTACAGCCGCGCCTGCTCAGCGACGTGTTGCAGGAACTGGGCGCACGCTACGACGTGGTGCTGGTCACGGCGCCACCGGTGCTGGCGGCTGCCGATGCGCTGGTGGTCGGCGCCAATGCCGGCGTGGTGTTTCTGGTGGCGCGCTCGGGGTTGACCACCGAAGCCGACCTCAACTCGGCGGTGAAGCGTCTCAACCATGCCGGCATCGCGCCGCATGGCGTGGTGTTCAACGACGTCTGACCGCAGGTTGCCGCCGCGCCGCTGCGGCGTGGTGCCGTCCTTCCCGACCTGGTGTTTCTGCCTCCCGCGCGACTGGCGCAAGCTTGCCCGTTCGCATGTCTTGCTGATGAAAAAAAATCTTGTCAGAATTTTTTTTAGAAAGCATTGAACTATAGAATTTGATGCCGATCAAACCTCGCTCATTCACTTTAAAAATGCGAGGAACGGCTGATGAAATTCTCTGTCAATTACCTGTCCCAATACGGCGCAGCTGGAGCGGGCGCGTGCATGGTGCTGCTGTCGGCCTGCGGCGGCGGTCAAAGCGATATGGCCGATGCAGCATCCAAGACTACCCTGGCGGCGGCGACCGAACTGTCGACCTCATCGAGTCCCCCATCCACCGCGTCACCCTCGGCAGCAGCGACGCTGGCCTACAACGATGCAGCCGCCGTTGCCGAGCTATATGTGACCACCACCGGTGCCGACACCAATCCCGGCACACGCGCGGCGCCGTTCAAAACCATTGCCCGGGCGGCGCAGGCGGCCACGCCCGGCGCGGTGGTCCATGTCGCGCCCGGTGTGTACGAAGGCGGCTTTCGCACCAACAGCAGCGGCACGCCCACGGCGCGCATCCGCTATGTGTCGGACACCCGTGGCGGCGCCAGGATCGTACCGCCCGCCACGTCCGCCAGCGTGGTGGCGTGGGACAATCGTGGCAGCTATGTCGATATCGATGGCTTCGAAGTCGATGGCAGCGCCCACCGGGCCGGTACCCGCTGGACCGTGGGCCTGTACACGGCCGGGTCGTTTGGCGTGATCACCAACAGCCACGTCCATCATATCGGCCAGGGTGCTTGCGCGTCGGGCGGGGGGATCGGCGTCGACAGCTATTACAAGGGCGCCAGCAACGATGTGCTGGCCAACGTGGTGCACGATATCGGCGCCGCAGGTTGCCAGTCGATGTACGGGGTGTTCGTCAACAGCGCCGATAGCGACGTCAAGAACAACCTGGTGCATGGTGTGTCGGGGGCCGGCGTGCGGCTCTGGCACGACGCCGCGCGTGTGGCCGTGAGCCATAACACCATCTTCGCCGCGCATACTGGTATCGTGGTCGGCAGCGGCGATCCTTACCTGTCGAATGCCGCCAACGATTATTCGCGCGTGGCCAACAACATCGTGGTCGATACCGCGTATGGCGTGGTGGAACAGGGCAACGTGGGGTCCCACAACATTTATACCAATAATCTTGTGCATCAACAGTCTGCGTATCCGTTCCTGCTGATCAAGGGCGTTGCGGTGGCCACCATCGCGGCGGCGCCGCAATTCGTCAACTATGTCCGTACCGGCGGTGGCGACTACCAGCTCAAGTCGACGTCGCCGGCGATCGACAAGGCGCTGCCTGCCGATGCGCCTGCGACTGATCTGAACGGCAAGGCGCGGCCGGCCGGCGCCGGACCGGACGTGGGCGCGTACGAGTTCAATGGGGCCACCCCAACGCCCACACCCACGCCTACCCCGGTGCCGAGCCCGGTGCCCTCGACGCCCAACAACCTGTACGTGTCCACCACGGGCTCGGACAGCAATTCCGGCGCCCAGGGTTCACCGCTGCGGACGATCGCGCGCGCAGCCGCGCTGGCCAGGCCCAACACCACCGTGCACGTGGCGCCTGGTACCTACGCCGGCGGCTTTAAAACCACGGCCAGCGGTACGGCTAACGGCCGCATCTATTACTACTCCACCACCCGGTGGGGAGCCAAGATCGTGCCGCCGGCAAATTCCAGCAACAATATCGGCTGGGACAACCGCGGCAACTATGTCGACATCATCGGTTTCGAGGTCGATGGCAGCAAGCTGCAGGGCGGCACCGTGTGGCGCAGCGGGCTGTACACGGGCGGCTCGTACGACGTCATCCGCGGCAACCGCGTGCACCACATCGCCACAACGCTCGCGTGTAATGGCAGCGGCGCGTCGGCCATCGGTGTCGATTCATACTACAAGGGCGTGAAGGGCGATGTGATCAACAACTTCGTCCACGATATCGGTCCGGCCGGTTGCAAGTACATCCAGGGCATCTACGTCAGCACGTCGGGCAGCGTGGTGGGCAACGTGGTGTACCGGGTGTCGGAGGCGGCGATTCACTTGTGGCACGACGCCACCGACGTCATCATCGCCAACAACACGGCCGTAGCGTCGGGCACCGGCATCGTGGTGGGCGCCGGCGACTTTTATCATCGCAACGACCCGAACGACAATACGCACGTGGTCAACAACATCGTGTACGACAACCGCTACGGCATCACCGAGCAGGGTTCCACCGGTACCCACAACACTTACCGCAACAACCTGGTGTACCAGAACAGCATCTATAACATCAGCCTGAAGAACGGGCTGAAGGCGACCGGCACGGTGGCGGCCGATCCGCAGTTCATAGCCTACACGCGCACCGGCACGCCGGACCTGCACGTGCGCGGTTCGTCGCCGGCCAAGGGCGCGGGTACCACGGCCTATGCGCCGGCCGCCGATATCGAGGGCAAGCCCGTCACGGCGCCGGTGACCATTGGCGCCTACCAGTGACCAGGCGCCGGCGGATGAACTGCCGCAACCGCGCCGTTTGCGCTTCGAACGGCAGGTGAAACAGGTAGGCCAGCGCCAGCACCACGGCCAGCATGGCGGCATAGACCGCCAGGCTGGCCGGCGCGTGGGGCGACAGCAAGGCGCCATCGCGGTACGACCACAGCATGCGTTGCAAGGGGATGTGCACCACGTACAAGGTGAACGAAAAACCGGCCAGCAGCTTGCCGAGCGCGGCCGGCCGATGCCGGTATCCCGACCCGACGCCAGTGACACCGGGGCGGCGGCGTCCCACGCTGCACAGGCACGCGACCAGCACGCCGGCATACAGCAAATCCGGCGCCAGGGTGGCGAGGCCGAAGTCGCCATCCTGTCCGCCCAACCGCAACACCGCCGCCAGGACGCCGAATGCGCCCCAGCACAGCCAGCGCTGGCGCGGCGCCAGGGTTATGCGCAACCGCGATGCGCCCACACCGAGCAGCCACACCAGGAAGTAGCCGATGATGGCGGCGCCGAGCCACGCGGCCAGCACCAAGCCCAGTGCCGCGCAAGCGAACCGTGGCCAGGCGCCGCCCCCGCGCAGGCTCAGCACCAGCAGCGGAAACAGCACGTAGTACCAGGTTTCGTTGGCTAGGCTCCACAGCGGAAAATTCTCGCCGAACGGCGGCACGACCAGCGTTTGCATGCCCACGAGATTGCCGAGCAGGGCGGTGAACGACCATGCTTGGCGGACCTCGATGGCGGCAGTGGCGCCGCCATCGACTGCAGCGCCAGCGGCCGGGACGGGCAACGCGCCGGCCCAGGCCAGCGCCAGCATCAGCAGGAAGGCTGGCAGCAGCACGGTCCACAGCCGGGTGGCGCGGTCGAGCGCGTAATCGCGCAGCGCCAGCGCGGGCGGCACGCCGGCGCTGCGGTCGAGGAATACGCCGCCGACCAGCCAGCCGCTGAGCACGAAAAACACCAGTACTGCCTGGTGGGCAAAGCCGGTGCAGAACGACAGCGCCTGGTACCACAGCGGCGGATCGACCAGCGTGCCCAAGCCTGGAAACACCTGCGCGCGCAGGTGGGCGGCAGCCACCTGCAGCGCTGCCAGGCCGCGCAGCCAGTCGATCAGCACCGACTGGCCGTCGCGCGGCGACAGGGTGCTGCGTGCCAGCACCCGGACCAGCGGCCGCCGGCCGGACGGACGCAGCAGCAGCGTGGCCACGGTGGCCAGCAGGATGTGCAGGTCGACGGCAAACGTGCGGCGCTGAACATAGCGCACGTAGTATTTGAGCTTGAGCGGCAACACCCGCGCCAGGTAAGTGTGTTCCGGATCGGCAGCACGGCGCAGGATCTCGCCCTCGTGACGAAACCGCAGCGCGGCCCAGTCGGTAATGCCGGGCGGTACCGACAGCACGATGGCGGCCACGACGGAGGGGTAATGCGCCACGTAACGCGCCACTTCGGGACGCGGTCCCACCAGACTCATCTGGCCGCGCAGCACGTTGAACAATTGCGGCAGCTCGTCGAGTTTGCTGCGCCGCAGCCAGCGTCCGGCACGCGTGGCGCGCGAGTCGTCGGCCACCGACAGCAGGCCGTCCGCCTGCGCTCCCTGCACCATGGTGCGAAATTTATAGATCTGGAACGGGATGCCGTGGCGACCTATGCGCTGCTGGCGAAACAATACCGGACCGGGAGAGTCCCAGCGTATCCAGGCAGCCAGCAACAGCAGCAGCGGCGCCAGCAACAGTAAGCCGGCGGCAGAGGCGCCGAGATCGAACAGGCGTTTGGCTAGCATAGCAGCTCCCTCACGGTGGCGATCACGCGTTCCTGCTGGGCGTCGGTCATGCGCGTGTACAGGGGCAGGGTCAGTTGCGCGTGGAAGCTGGCCTCGGCGTTGGGAAAGTGTTCGGCGTGCAGGTCGTAGCGGTCGCGCCAGTAAGGCTGGCGGTGCAGCGGGATGTAATGCACGCTGGTGCCGATGCCCTGGTCGGCCAGGCGTTCGATCAGGCGGTCGCGCGCCAGCGGCGCACCGGCGGTGAGGCGCACCGGGTACAGGTGCCAGGCATGCTGGCTGCCAGCCGGCGCCTCGGGTGGCAGCTGCAGCGGCAGAGGGGCCAGGCCTTCGTGGTAACGCCGTGCCAGCAACTGGCGGCGCGCCAGGAAGCGGTCGATCTTGCGCAACTGCTGGCGGCCGATGGCGGCTGCGATGTCGGTCAGATTATATTTATAGCCGGGCGCCACCACCTGGTAGAACCACGCAGGCCGGCGCGACACGAAGCGGTCGAACGCGTCTTCGCTGATGCCGTGAAGCCGCATGATGCGTACCCGGCGCGCCAGGTCCGCATCGCGGCACACGACCATGCCGCCTTCGCCGGTGGTGATGGTCTTGTTGGCGTAAAAGCTGAACACGGTGGCGTCGCTGCCCAGCGTGCCCACCAGCCGGTGGCGCAAGGTGGCAGGGAACGCGTGCGCGGCGTCTTCCACCACCTTGATGCCGCGCGGGTGCGCCAGCGCGACGATGGCATCGATATCGCACGCCAGGCCGCCGTAGTGGACCGGGATCACGGCCCGGGTGCGCGCGGTGATGGCGGCAGCGACGGCATCGGACTGCAGGCACAGCGTGGTGGCATCGACATCGACCAGCACCGGGTCGGCCCCCAGGTAGCGCACCACTTCGGCGGTGGCGGTGAAGGTCATGGTGGGCACGATCACTTCGTCGCCGGGACCGATGCCCAGCGCTTCGAGCGCCAGGTGCAGGCCGGCCGTCGCCGAGTTGACGGCCAGGGCCGTGACGGCGCCGCCCAGGTAGGCGGCGAATTCCTGCTCGAACTGGCGGCTAACGGCGCCGCTGGTGATCCAGCCCGAACGCAGGCATTCGAGCACGGCGGTCGCTTCTTCTTCGCCCAGGTCGGGCAGGGCAAAGGGAATGAAGTCGTCGTTGGGGGACTGGGTGAGCGGCGTGGACATGGATGACTCCTGGAGGGCGGGTTCGCACGGGATTCCCGCCTGCGCGGGAATGATAGATGTGGGCATAGGCGTCAGGGGGGGCGCAGGCTGGGCCGCGACCGGGCGGCAGGCATCGAGGTAGCGCTGCGCCAGCACCGCGTAGTCGAGGTGGCGGCGCGCATAGCTGGCGCCGCGCTGGCCCAATGCCTGGCGCTGCGGCGGCGGCAGCGCGGCCAGGTTGCCGATGGCGGCGGCCAGCGCCACCGGATCGTCAGGGGCGATGCTGATGCCGCAGCCGGCATCGGCCACCGGGTCGTTGGCGGCATCGACCGCGTGGATGACGGGGCGCGCCGCCATCAGGTAGTCGCCCAGCTTGTTGGGCGAGATGCCGTAGCGGTACAGCGGCTGGCGCCGCCAGCCGAGGTAGGCAATGTCGAAACTGCCGAGCAGCGCCGGCATGCACGCCTTGGGCAGCGGCATCAGGAAATGCACATGGCGCAGGCCCGCCGCGCGCACCCGGCGCTGCAACTGCTGTTTGTCGGGACCGGCGCCGGCCAGCACGAAGGCCAGCGGCTGGGCGTGCAGCAGGCCGGCGGCGTCGAGCAGTGTGTCGAGCGCGTTGGCGGCGCCGTGGCTGCCCGCGTACCCGACCAGCGTGCGGCCCTGCGCGCGCAGTCCGGCCAGCAGTGCCGCCACCGGCGCCGGCAGCGGCATGGGTGCTGCCGTCCATTCGGCCGGGTCGACGCCGTTGGGCACCACGTGCAGCTTGTGCGGCGCCAGGCCATGCGCCGCCATGTGGGCATGCGGGTGCGGCAGGATGGAAATGACGGTATCGGCGTGGCGGTACGCGTAGTCTTCGGCCGCCTGCATCAGGCGGATGAACGGGTGGCGGCGCGACATGCCCCCCAGTTCGACCGGCGACAGCGGCCACAGGTCGTGCACCTCGAACACCAGCCGGGCGCCGGCCAGCAGGGCGATGCGGCGCGCCGGCCAGATGTCGGCCGGGTAGGTGCTCGAGGCGATCACCACGTCGGGCCGTTCGGCCGCCAGCCGGGATGCCAGACGATACACGCCGCCGACAAATGCGCCGATGTTGAGCGCGCGCCGCGCGCCATTGCCCTGGTATGGCGGCGTGGCCAGCCAGCGGTAGTCGATGCCGTCGATGGTTTCGTCGCTCGCCAGCCGGCCCGGCATGGACGGTGGACAGGCGCGCAGGTGCGACTGGCTGGCCGCCACGATGCGCACCCGGTGGCCGGCACGCACCCATTCGCGCGCCAGGTAATACGGGCGGTACTCCATGCCGTGGCGGATGGACCCGGCGTAGTGGTTGATCAGCAGGATATTCATGGCGGTGTCCGGGTTGGTGACCTGCTGCTACCAGCGCCACGCGTCCACCGCGCGCACCAGGTTCTTGCGGCTGTTGGCGGCCCAGCTGGCATACCATTGCGACGGATGCGTGAGCAGGCAGATGCGGCGATGCCGGCCCAGGGCCGCCTGCGGCGCCAGCGGGTGAAAATAGCGCGGCGCCGGCTTGTCGCTGATGTACAGGTCAAAGCTGGACATCAGCTCGGGGTCGTAGCATTCGACGTCGATGCCGCAGCGCTGGCGCAAGCCGGCGTCGTCGAGCACCGCGCAGTTGGTGATGCCCAGGCGACGGTTGGCGAAGTCGCCATGGCTGGCCACGGTGTGCAGCTTGCGGCCCAGGGCGGCCTCGATCCGGCAAAAATTATGTTCGAACTGGGCGCGGATGCGGGGCAGGTGGCTGCGCACGTCGGCCGCCAGCTTCAGGTGCTGGCGCTTGGCGTAGGTGGCCAGTTCCTCATAGTGGTAACTGGCTTCGCTGCCAAATTCTTCGATGGCCCGCATCAGGCCGAAGTCGAGCGTGGACAGGCGGAAGTAATAACTGGCGCGCACGCCGTGCCGCTGTTCCAGCTCGAACATGCGGCGCGCGGTAGCGAGGTCGGTATCGATGTCGTGCCGGTGCACCAGTACCGGCGCGGTCCCCGCGCGGCCCGTGCGCAGCGCATGCAGCCAGCCGCGCACCGACGTCTGGCGGTAGCCGTGGTCGCGCGCCCGCGCCAGCAGCACGTCGTAGCGCGGCAGCCGGCTGGGCATCAGGTAGTCCGCGTACAGCCGCTGCGCGACAGCTTTCATGGCGGTGTTCATCGCAGCCTTCATTGCAGCGTGTAGCGCACGCGGTAAGGCGTGAAGCCAAGCAGGGTTTTGAATTGCCGCATGCCGGGCTGGGCGCCGAAAAAGGTGTCGTACATCAGGTAGTCGGGACCATCGGCCGCTTGCCGTTCGTGGCGCAGCAGGGTGACGATGTCGGCGATCATCAGGTGCATCACGCCGTCGTTGTTGCGGTAGCCGAGCAGCTGGGCAAACGCGCAAAAATTACCGAACCGCCCCATGTTGCAATAGGCGACCAGCTGCTCGCGCCGGTCGAACACGCCGAAATAGCGGTAGTGGCACTGCGGTTCGTAGCTGACGGCTTTTTCCTGGTAGCGCGCATCCATCGGCCGTCCCTGGCGGCTGGACAGGCTGATGTTGATGGCGTGGATTGCATCGACATGGTCGTTGCGGTCGATTTGGACCAGCCGGTAACCGCGCTTGCGCGCCTTGCCCACGTAGCTGGCGGCGCCCCCGGCCGGATAGGCATCCTGCACCCGGCGCAGATCGATCAGCGCCACGCCCAGCTGCTTGTGGCCGATCACCTTGTAGCGCGGATGCGGGCGGGTAAAGCTGCGGTGCGTATTGCGCACGTCTTCGGGGTGGTAGCGGGTGTCGAAGCGCAGCGTGGCTACCGGCAGCCGCGCCACGTCGAGCAGCATGCGGCAGCCGCGGGCAAGGCGGCCGAACGGTAACAGCGGGAGTAGCTTGGCGAGCATGGCGGACCTCAGGCAATGGCATAACTGATACGGTAGGGATGGAATCCCAGCTTGCGCTTGAATTCGCGCAGGCCGGGCAGGGCACCGAGATAGGTGTCGTACATCAGGTAGTTGTAGCGGTGTTCGTCGATCAGCCGGCACGCAATGTCCGCCAGCAGCAGGTACATCACGCCATCGCTGTTCTTGTAGCCGAGCAGGCGGTCGGTGGCGGCGAAGTCGCCGTAGATGCCGAGGTCGCAGTAGGCGACCAGCTGGCCTTCGGCGTCCAGCACGCCGTAGTAGCGGAAGCTGTCCATCGCCACGAAGTGGTCGGTGCGGTCGGTGTAGGCCGGGTCCATGGGGCGGCCCTGGCGCTCGCTCGACGAGGTGTTGATCCGGTGGATGGCGTCGATATGGTCGTTGCGTTCGATTTCGGCCACCGTGTAGCCGCGTGCGCGGGCGCGCCGGGCCTGGTAGCCGGCGTAGTCCTTGTGCCGCACCGACTTGAGGTAGGCCGCGCTGTCGGCAAACGCGCGCAGGTCGATCAGCGCCACGCCCAGCGACTTGTTGCGCACGATGCGGTAGCGTGGATGCGGCATGGTGAACATCGCATGCGTGCGGCGGATCAGGTCCGGGTTGAGCGACGCGTCAAAGCGCAGCCGCGCACGCGGCAGGCGGGCAATGTCGCCGATCAGGCGCAGCCGTTGTGGCACGGCGTGCAAGATGCGCAGAAGGTCAGAGGTGGTCATAGAAGTCGATCAGCTTGGTGGATTCGCTGCGCCAGTTATAGCGGGTGCGCACGGCGCGCCGGCCGTTGTCGCCCATGCGGCGCGCGATGTCGGGATGGCCGGCCAGGTAGTCGATGGCGGCAGCGATGGCGGCCGGATCGCACGGATCGACGCACAGACCGCATGGTTTGCCGTCGGCGCCGTCCGTGCCATCGACGATCCTGCGCCAGCGCGGAAAATCGGAGGCGATCACCGGGATGCCGGCCGCCATGTACTCGAACATCTTGACGGGCAGCGCGTCGAGGTGGTTCAGCGTGGGGTGCAGCGTGACCAGCCCCGCGCGCGAGGCGCCCAGCAGGGCGGCAATGTCGGCCCGCCCCAGCTGGCCCAGGGCGTCGATGCGGCGCCAGCCCGGGTGCGCGCGCAGGCGGGCTGCCAGCGCCGGCTCGCTGAACGCACCGGCCAGCTGCAGCCGTACCGGCGTTTGCAGCAGCTCGCACGCGCGTACCAGTTCGGCGATGCCGCGGATAGTACTCAGGCCACCGGCGTAGCACACCTGCAGCGGTTTGTCCGCCCACGCCAGGTCGGCGCCGAATTCCTCGGGCATGGGAAAATTGTTAATGTCCACCGTGGCGCGGTGGATGCGGGCGAAGCGCTCGCGGATGAACGGCGTGGCAGCGATCACGCCATCAAGCCGGCGGCAGGCCTGCCGTTCGAAGCGAGCATAGGTGGCGGCCAGTGCGCGCCGGCTCCAAGGCGGCAGGTAAGGCTTGGCCAGCAGCTGGCGCGGCACGTCTTCGTGGGCGTCGAAAATTACCTTCACGCCGTGGCGGCGCAGCAGCAGGCCGGCGGGCAGCAGTTCCGGGTCGTGCAGCTGCACCACGTCGGGCGCCAGCGCCAGTGCGCAGCGGTACACGCTGGCAGTGGCCGAGATCATCCGTTGCAGCCGGCCGCGCGCGGCCCCGGCATCGACGATGTGCACGCCGTGCCGGCATTCGTCGCCGCGGCCGTCGGCCACCACCAGCGCCACGCGGTGGCCGTGATCGGCCAGCGTGCGGCACTGTTTGCCGAAGATGCGCACGTCGTGGCGCGGGTGGGCGGAGGTCAGGTGGGCGATGCTGAGCATGTCAATCTCCCGAGCGGTAGCGTGCATACGCGCCGAGCGCGGCGCCGATCAGCATGTCGCTGAAAAAATGCGACATGCACAGCAACAGCAAGGTCATGGACAACAAGCTCCACGCCAGCAGGTAGCGGTGATCGCGGCTGCTGCGGCCGCCGTAGAGGTAGCCGTGGATGGCCAGGTGCAGCAGCGGAACTATCAGCAGCGCCAGCAGCGCCGCCATGCCAGGCAGTCCCAGGTCCACCCACGCCGACAGGATGTTGTGGGCGTAGCGCCCGCTCGGGTAGCTGGCGTAGTCGCCGAGGATCGGGTGGTCGGCAATGGTGCGCAGCGCCTGCACCGTCAGTTCGTGGCGGGCGTTGGCCGAGGTGGAGTGCGACAGGTCGAGCAGCTCCAGCGTGCGGTTGCCGGGGACCGCCGCCACCAGCGTGTCGAGGTTCAGCTGCAGCAGCGCCAGCACGGCTGCGATGGCGCCCAGCATGGCAAGGCGCGAGCGGGCTGCATGCAGTTCGAACAGCGGCACCAGGAACAGCAGCGCGCCGAACTCGCTGCGCGCGGTGTTGATGTACAAGGTGGGCAGGCCCAGCGCATACAGCGCCCAGCGCAGCGGCGCACGCCGGGTGCACGCCAGCAATACCACCAGCGGCAACAGGTACGAGCGTGAAAAGCCCTGGTAGGTGGCCACGCTGTCGGGATCGCGCGCGGCGCCCAGCGCGGCCAGGTAGAACGTGCCGTCCACCGAGAAGGCAAACACCACGGCCGACATTGCCAGCAGGCTGATCAGCAAAGTGCGCCGGAAGCGCGGCAGGGTGAAGTCGAGCGATTTGAATATGACGAACAGCAGGAACATGTACAGCAGGCCCAGCGCATGGTGGCCGGTGGCACCGCCGTCGGCGTGGCCAAGGTGAACCATGATGATGGCGGCGTAATAGGCCAGGAACGTTAGCCAGGCAGCATCGACACGGTGGATGCGGCAGCCGGCCACGCGCAGGCGCAGCACGTACGACAACAGCAGCGGCGCCAGCATCAGCAGCGAAATCCAGGCGAAGTAGCCGCCCAGGTAGGCGCGGATCAGGCCCAGGCCGAGCAGGGTCTGGTAGGCGAAAAAGCCGGGGAACAGCAGCCAGAACGCCAGTTCGGCCCAGCCCGGACCCAGCAGGCCGAGTGCGCCCGTGACCGGCGTGGGGGGCGCCACTTTGCTGGCGCCAGCCAGTGACAATGCGGGCGACAATGCGGGCGACAACGCCGGCGCCAATGCGGGCGACGCCTCCCCGTGCGCCGGCAAGGTACGCGTCAACTGCGCTTCATCCCAGGACATGGAGCCTCCTGCCCGCGGGGCGGTTGCACGCGTAGCGGTACGACAGTTGCAGGTACACCAGGTAGAGCAGCGAGTAGCCGACGCTGTACGCCAGCACATTGTGCGCCAGCGAGAGCGGTGCCGCAAACGCGGTCACCGTAACCACGAACAGTGCCACCTGCCACAGCAGCTCGATTTTCTGCCGGCCCGCCACGAAAAATACATAGCTGAGCGGACTGGCAACAAAGTTCAGGAAGAACAGCGGCGCCAGCAGCTGCGCCAGTTCGCCGGCGCCGCGCCAGTTGGCGCCGAACGCAAACGCGAACAGCATCGGTGCGGCCACCCACAGCAGCACCGCCGGCGCAATGCCGAGCGCCAGCAGCACGCGCAGCGCATGCACGTAGGCGCGCCGGCAGTTGCCCAGCTCCTGGTACTGGCGCACCGATTCGCGCTTGAACACTTCCAGGACCGACGCCGCCAGCAGCGAAATGGGGGCGGCCAGCACGCGCTGCGTGAGCGCGAACAGGCCCGCCGCCATGGCGCCATGGCGCGCGCCGATCAGCAGCAGCGGCAACTGGCCGACAGCGGCATTGAGCAGGTTCGATGGCAAGGTAAAGTGCCAGAGCGCCCGGTGCCGGTGCAAATAGCGGCGCTGTGCAACGGTGGGCAGCAACGCCCGCGCACCGCGCCGTGCGCAGCGGCGGGCAAGCCGTACCAGGCGGGAGGGACCGGGTGACCGCAATGGCAACCGCAGCAACCGCCGCGCCGCGTACAGTCCCACGGTCAAACCCAGCAACTGGCCGGCCAGCAGCGCCAGCGCGCCGGCGCCCGCATGCTGCGGCAGCAGCCAGGCGACCAGCGCCAGCAGCGCCAGCTGGCTGCCGGCCACGCTGCCCGCGGCCACGATGCGCGCGCGGGCGGCCGGCGCGAACGCGTTGTGCGACGCGGCGTAGGCCAGCGTGGTTTGCATGGTGGCGGTCAGCCATGCCGCCGCACCGAGCGTGAGCACGCCGGCCCAGGGCATGTGCAGCCAGCCCAGCAGCCGGCCTGCCGCCAGCGCCGCCGTGATCAGCACTGCCAGCCAGCCGGCCGACCAGGCCACCACGTCAAAGCCCAGCCGCTGGCGGTGGCGCGCGTGGTCGACCAGCAGGGCGTTTTCCAGCCGCAGCGTGGCGGCCACCGCCACGATGGCCACCACCCCGAACCACACGCTGAACGCACCCAGTTCGGCCGGCGTGCACAGCCGCGTGATGAACGGCGCGGCCGCAATGGGCAGCGCCTGCGCGGCCAGCGACCCGCCCAGTACCGTGAGCAGGTGCTTCCAGAACGTGGGCAGAGCGGTGATCATGGTGGGGGTAGGCTCGGACACGGAGGATGAGGTCAGGCATCGAGTGCAGCCAGTACGGTGGCGGCCACGCGGCCGATGTCGGCGTCCGTCATATACGGACTCATGGGCAGGCTCAGTACGCGCTGCGCCAGCAGGTCTGCCACCGGGCACGAGACGTCGTCGTAGCGCAGGTAGGCGGGCTGGCGGTGGATGGGCAGCGGGTAGTGGACCACGCTGGGAATGCCGGCTGCCGCGAGTGCCGCCTGCACCGGTTCGCGCCGCGTGGGCACGATGGTGTACTGGGCCCAGGCGCTGCTGCGGTCGGCCGGCGGCGACAGCGTTTCCACCCGGCCCGCGAACCAGGCGTCGTAGGTGGCGGCCACGCGCTGGCGCTGGCGGATTTCCTGTTCGAAGGCCGGCAGCTTGGCCAGCACCACCGCGCATTGCAGGGTGTCCATGCGGCCGCCCACGCCAACGCGGGTATGGCGGTAGCGTTCGGCCTGGCCGTGGATGCGCAGCTCGCGCATGGCGCGCGCCAGTTCGGCGTCGCTGGTGAAGATGGCGCCGCCGTCGCCGTAGCAGCCCAGTGGTTTGCTGGGAAAGAAGCTGGTGCAGCCGATAGGCGACAGGTTGCCGCTGCGCTGGCCGTGGTACGTGGCGCCCAGGCTTTGCGCTGCGTCTTCGATCACGCTCAAGCCGTAACGGCGGGCGATGCTGTTGATGGCGTCCATGTCGGCCGGCTGGCCGTACAGCGATACGGGCATGATGGCGCGCGTGCGCGGGCCGATGCGGCGGGCCAGGCGCGCCGGATCGAGGTTGCCGCTGGCGCGGTCCACGTCGACGAACACGGGCCGCGCGCCGGCCAGTACGATCGCTTCGGCCGTGGCAATGAAAGAGAACGGCGTGGTGATCACCTCGTCGCCGGCCTGCACGCCCAGCGCCATCAGGGAAATCAGCAGCGCCTCGGTGCCGGACGATACCGTGATGCAGTGCGCCGCGCCGCTGAATGCGGCCAGTTGCGCCTCGAGCTGCGCCACCTCGGGTCCCATGATGTACTGGCCGTGGTCGAGCACGCGCTGGATGCCGGCATCGATGTCGGTGCGCAGCAACTGGTACTGCTGTTTCAGGCCCGTGAATTCCATGTGTGACTCCAGAGGTCAGGTGGATGATTGCAGCGTGCAGATGCCGTCGGCGACGAGATAAACGTCGCCCGTATGCGGGCAACGCGCCTGGCCGGCGCCGTGGCGCGGCAGGTCGAGCCGCTCGCCGTGGCGGCTGATCCAGCCGAGCTGGCGCGCCGGCACGCCGGCCATCAGCGCAAAATCGGGCACGTCGCGCGTGACCACGGCGCCGGCGCCGATCATGGCGTGGGCGCCGATGGTGACGCCGCACACCACGGTGGCATTGGCGCCGATCGACGCACCGCGGCGCACGTGCGTGGTGCGGTACTGGTCCTTGCGCACCACGGCCGCGCGCGGGTTGTGCACATTGGTAAACACCATGCTGGGGCCGCAGAACACGTCGTCCTCGATGACTACCGCGTCGTACACCGACACATTGTTCTGGATCTTGACGTTGTGGCCGATGACAACATCGTTGCCGACGTAGACGTTCTGGCCCAGCGAGCAATGGCTGCCGATGCGGGCGCCGCCGCACACGTGGCTGAAATGCCATACCCGGGTGCCGGCGCCCAGTACGGCGCCGCTGTCGACAATGGCGCTGGCGTGAATGACTGTTTCCATGGTGGTTCCTAGTAATCGAGCGGCAGGGCCACGCGGCGGCCATCGCGCGCGGAACGGTAGGCGGCAATCAGCACTTCCAGCGATTTCAGGCCCTCGCGGCCGTCGGTTTCGGGTTCGGCTTCGCCGCGCAGCACGGCAAGCACGTTGTCGTAATAGAGCGGATGGCCGAAGCCGTACACCGAAGCGGTGGCGTAGCTGGCTTGCCGCACCTGGGCGTCGTCGGCGTCGGGTTGGGCGAAGTCCCATTGCTGCACTTCGTTGACGGCCACGCCGCCGATGCGCGCGGTACCGGTTTCGCCCAGCACCGTGATGCTGCCTTCGAGGTTGTGCGGATAGGCCAGCATGGTGACGTTCATCGAGCCGAGCGCGCCGTTGCGCCAGCGCAGGCTGATGACGCCCGTGTCTTCCACCTCGATGTCGCGCGCCAGCGTGGCGGTGTAGGCTTGCAGGCTTTCCACCGGGCCGATGATCCAGTCCAGTAAATCCACGTAGTGGCTGGCCTGATTCATGAAGGCGCCGCCATCGAACTCCCAGGTGCCGCGCCACGGCGCGCTGTTGTAATAGCTTTGCGGCCGGGTCCAGAATACGTTGAGGTTTACCATGTAGATGCGGCCGAAGCGCTTTTTGTCCACCGCGCGCTTGAGCAATTGCAGGGTAGCGTTGCGGCGGTTTTGCTTGACCACGAACATGCGCACGCCGGCGGCGTCGCACGCGCCCACCATGCGCTTGGCGTCTTCCCACCGCGTGGCCATCGGCTTTTCGGTGATCACGTGGCGCCCGGCGCCCGCCACCCGCACCGCCTGCACCGGGTGCAGGCCCGAGGGCGTGGTGATGATGCAGGCGTCGATGTCGGTGTGGGCCAGCATGCGGTCGAGGTTATCGAACGGCGCGGCGCCGGTTTCGGCGACGGCGTGGTCGAGCGCAGCGGCATCGATATCGCACACGGCCACCAGCTCGCAGCGGTCGGCATGGCGGGCCAGCGCCGCAAAATGGTTGCGGGCGATGCGGCCGCAGCCCACCAGCGCGAAGCGCAGCTTGCGGTCGGTGACGGCGGGAGAAAATTGGCGCATGAAAGCTCCTTGCGATAGGTGACTAAGTAACGACGATGGATTCAGGATGCGTGCGCCGCTGCTGGCGCCATGGCCGGCTTGGCGTCGACCTTGAGCCGGCGCAGCGCCGCTTCGCCATCGGCCGCGCGCACCCCGGTTTGCGGCGTAAATTCGGTGATGATGGTCTTGAGCATGGCCTCGATCAGCCAGCGGTCGTTGCTGGCGCACGCGAGCAGCAGCAGTTCCAGGTACTGGTCGAGCAGGGCGCCGGGCAGCGCCTGTTCCTTCATGTGCAAAATGCGCGGGTGGCGGCTCGGTGTGGCGCCGTCGGCCACCAGCAATTCTTCCTGCAGCTTTTCGCCCGGGCACAGGCCCACGTAGCGGATTTCGATGTCGCCCTGCGGCTGCAGGGCCGTGCGTTCGGTCAGGCCGGCCAGCGCGATCATGCGCCGCGCCAGGTCGACGATGCGCAGCGGCTGGCCCATGTCGAGCACGAACACTTCGCCGCCTTCGGCCATGGCGCCGGCCTGGATCACCAGTTGCGCCGCTTCGGGAATGAGCATGAAGTAGCGTTCCATGGCCGCGTGGGTGAGGGTGAGCGGGCCGCCGCGCTGCAACTGCTGACGGAACAGCGGCACGACCGACCCCGACGACCCCAGCACGTTGCCGAAGCGGACCATGCTGAACGTGGTGCCGCCGGCGGCGCCATCCTGCTGCGCCGCCTGGAACACCAGTTCCGACAGGCGCTTGCTGGCGCCCATGATGGTGCTGGGCCGCACCGCCTTGTCGCTGGACACCAGCACGCAGGTTTGCACGCCGTGGCGGGCGGCGGCGGCAGCCACGGCGCGCGCGCCCACCACGTTGTTGTGCAAGCCCTCGACCATATTGGTTTCGACAATCGACACGTGCTTGTAGGCCGCCGCGTGGTAAATGGTGTGGATGGCGGCGTCGTGCATCACGCGCTCGAGCAGGCGGTCGCTGCACACGGAACCGAGGTGCGCATGCAGCACCAGTTGCGGCCAGTGCGCCTGCAGTTCCTGGCGGATCGTGTACAACGCGAATTCGCTGTGATCGACCAGGTGCAGGGCGCGCGGCGCCAGGCCGGCAATCTGGCGGCACAATTCACTGCCGATGGACCCGCCGGCGCCGGTGACCAGCACGTTCTTGCCGCGCACGCAGCGGTTGAACAGCGCGCTGTCGGGCTGCACCGGCGCCCGGCCCAGCAACTGCTCGGGCGGGAAATCATGTGCGCCGCCGGCGGACGCGGTGCGTGCGCCAGCAGAAGGCTGGGCCTGATGACGGAGCACGGCGCGCAGCAAGGCGCGCACCGCCGCCCGCGAAGCGATCAGGTACAGCATGGCGAGCGGCCAGTACATGGCCAGCACCGGGCCGGGAATGCGCAGCGCGGCGCCGTCCATGGCCAGCAGGTACAGCGCCACGATGGCGGCGGCCAGCGCCATGCCGGCCATGAGCAGCACCCGCTGTTCGAGCTGGCGCAGCGCCGCGTCGTACAGGGTGGCCAGCGACAGCGCCGCCACGCTCAGCGCGGTGAGCAGCGTGGTGGCAGTCCATGGCGGCGTGGCGCCGGTGATGACCAGCATCGCCAGCACCAGGCATAGCGGCAGGGCGATGGCGTCGGCCGCGCACATCAGCAGGCGCTTGCCGGTACGGTGGAGGGCGGCCAGCCGGACGCATAACTGGCGGGCAGACGAGGCGGGATGGTGGAGGGAGACAGACATTGCGCAGTACCTTCAAAAAGCATGCGAGGCCGCGGTGGTCGGCTCGGGATGCACTGATTGTCGGCTGCCTGCTGGTTTGTGGCTTGACTGCGATCAAACGCCCCGGCGGACGTTATCCGTGAGGCTTGACAACTAATTTCCTGTCCCTATTTATTTTCCGAAATTCAAATGGGCTTGATGACGTACACGCAGCGCCGCGCGCCGTTCAGCATGTGTTCCACGCGGCCCACCGAGCACTCGCTGCCCAGCACGCGCTGGAACAGATCGAGCTCGGAGCGGCAGAATTGCTGGCACTGGCGCGCCGCCGCGCAGATCGGGCAGTGGTTCTCGATCAGGAGCAGGGCGCCATCGTCGCGCGTCTGCACTTCCGCCATGTAGCCTTCCACGGTACGGGCCTGCACCAGCGCGGCCACCCGTTCGGGCAGCGCCCGCGCGCCTTGCAGATGCTGGCGATACTGCTGCTCGCTGATCTGCTCGCGCGAGGCAATCAGGCGGTCGAGCCCCGCGTCGCCGAACAGCTGGCGCACCTGGTCGATCAGCTGCACGGTCAGATCCGCGTGGCGGTCGGGGAAGCGCGCGTGGCCCGCCTCGGTGAGCAGCCAGCGCCGCGCCGGCCGGCCCGGCTTGTCCGCCACGTCCTCGTACGTGAGCATGCCTTTTTCCTGCCACGCTTCGAGCTGGCGGCGCGCGCCCATCGAGGTCAGGTCGAGCAGCGCGGCCAGCTGCTGCGCGGTTTGCGGGCCGCGCGTCTTGATCAGGAAGAGGACCTGGTCGGCAGTGTTCATGACAGCGCTCCCACGGGCGCGGTCTGCTGCAGGCTATGGTGCCAGCGCTGCAGGCGCCACGCCGACCACGCGCCCAGCGCAGCGGACAGCAGCAGGATCAGGCGGGTGTCGATCAGCGTCAGCACCGCGCCCACCAGCGCCATGACGATATTGGCCAGGCAGAAGGTAGTGGAGATCAGGCCCATCACCGCGCCCTGGCCATGGGCGCCGAAGCGCTCGGCGCACCAGTGCGGCACGATGCTGCTGTGGAAGGCGTGCGGAATCCCGAACAGCACGATGGCGGCCAGTCCCAGCCTGGCGTCGCTCACCGCGAGCAGCGCGATCAGGGCCGACACCGCGTACGCAAAGCCGCGCGCCCGCAGCAGCGGCTCGCCCGCGTACTTGCGACCGGCGACGACGGTGGTGGCGGTCATCACCGCGCACATGGCAGCGGTGGCCCAGGCAATGCCGCGCGGCCCGTAGCCCGGCACTTCCACCAGCCACAGCGGATAGAACTCGTAAAAGCCGGTGACGCAGCAGCTGTAGGCCAGCGTGATGATGAACAGCGTGCGCAATTCCGGCTCGCGCAGCAGGTTCAGCGCATGCTGATGGCGCGCCACCTGCCACCACGACGTGGTGGCCTGCGACGGCGCCTCGCGCGGCAGCGCCCGGGCCACCAGCACGGCAGTGCCGAGCAGCAGCGCCACGGCGATCCAGAACGGCGTGGTGATGCCGAATCCCAGGGTGAAGCCGGCCATCAGCGGACCGACCAGCCAGCCCATGTAAAACGCGCCGTTCAACCACGACAGCGATTTGCGCCGCAGGTCGCCCTCCAGGCGGTCGGCCAGCATGGCGCGCGCCACCGAGCCGTTACCTTCCAGCAGGCCGGTGATGAAGCGGGCCACGATAAACAGCGGGAACGACTCGAGCACCAGCGCCAGCGCCGTGATGGCGTGGCCGATGGCGGCGCCCACGGCCGTGACCAGCAGGACCGGACGGCGGCCGTAGCGGTCGGACATGGGACCCAGCAGGGCGGAGCCGATCAGCAGGCCCAGCGGATTGATGGTCAGCGCCAGCCCCAGCAGCAGCTTGGGCGGCAGCCCGAGGAAGGTGTTCAGGCCGTTGACGGTGCCATCGGCAAACAGCGGCGCCAGGATCGGATACGGCAGCGCAGCGCCGACCGTGGAAAGCAGCGCCAGCAGGCAGGCGGAGCTGATGAGCAGGGAATTTTTCATGGCTGCTACTGTAAGCGGGTTCGCTTAATAAGTAAACGAAAATGTTTATTAATTGCCGAGATGGGTGCGGCGCGGTATGATGGCGCTCGATATCATTGCAGGCTTTTCCTACCAACCGGAGCATCATGAGCAAGTGGCGTACATTGTTTGCAGGCCGGCGTGGCGGCATGTTCTTTCTGCTGCTGGGCATAGGCCTGATCGCCGTTTTCATCGCGCTGGAACTGCGCTTTCCGGCGGCCGCGCAACTGCACACCGTGACCGGTCGCGTGGACTGGACCTATGACAGTCGCGGCGCCATGTACTTTGCCACCCAAACCACGCCGCAGCAGTTCGTGGTGCACGTCAAGGGCGATGGTGACGGCCGCCTGCGCGCGGCATTGCAATCCGCCACCAGGCTGTACCCGGTCACGGTGCGCTACGCTCCCGACCAGGTGAACCACCCGGGCTTCATCCCGGGCGATTTTCTGGTGGCCTACGGCATATCGGTGGGCGGCAAGGAGGTCACGAGCCTGGCCGACGTGCGCGCCAGCTATCGCCGTGACGACCTGGTGGCGCTGTTCCTGGGGCTGGTGTTTATCGGCCTCGGCATCCAGCGCCTGCGTATTTTTCCTGGCGACGTGCCTAGCGCAGATCGCGCTGGCGACGAAACGCGAGCCAGCCGGCGATCGCGGTAAAACTCGCCACGATCAGCACCACCACCCAGAAGCCGTGCGGCGCGTCGGCCAGCGGAATGCCGCCCACGTTCATGCCCAGCAAACCGGCGATAATGTTGATCGGCAGCGCCAGCACGGTGACGATGGTGAGCACGAACAGGCTGTGGTTGTTGCCCTCGTTGACCAGCGCGGCGATTTCCTCCTGGATCAGCTTGATACGTTCCTGCAGCGACGCCATGTCGGCCAGCACCATCGAGAATTCCTCGGTGGACTGGCGCAGTTCCTGGGCGTCGATCTCGGCCACCCACTTGGGCGGCCGTTGCAGCAGGCGGAACAGCGCTGCCGGTTCTGGCGCCAGCAGCCGCCGCAGCCGTACCAGCACGCGGCGCAGTTCGCCCAGGCTGGCGCGCTTGGTGTTGAGTTTACCGGCCAATAAATTGTCTTCGATGCCGTCCACCGTGGCGATCGCGTGGCGCACGATCTTGATCAGCGCATCGGCCTGATCGCGCAGCAGGTGAATTAACAGTTCCACCGACGAACGGATCGGCTCGCCGTTACGCACCGCGTTGCGCAGGCTGTCGATGGCGCGCAGCGGCTTGCGGCGGGCGCTGATCACCACCTGCTTGTCGACGCTGAGCCACAACGTGGAGATGTCGGACGGGTCGAACGAAAAATCGTGCAGCACATCGTTGACCACGGCGATCAGCGTGTTGTCGGCCACCTCGATGCGGGTGGAGCGCGGCCCTTCGTGCAGGCTTTCGTAAAATTCCTCGGGCAGCGCCAGGTGCTCGTGCAGCCATTTTTCGCTGGCGGTGTTGGCCAGGTTGTAGTGCAGCCAGATGAATTCCGCCGGATGCCGGTCGCGGTGATCGAGCCACGCGCAGGCTTCGTCGGCGTCGAGCGGCACGCCGCGTCCTTCCGGTGCGCGGCCGAACACGTAGCCGCACACCAGGCCGGACGGATCCGAGCCGTAGGACAGGGACGCGTGCTGCATGCTCAAACCAGCAGCGCGGCGTTCATCTCGGCAGCGTTGTCGCGCGCCTGGCGCAGCAACTGTCGCATGCGTTCCTCGTCGATGAACAGGTCGATGGCGGAATCGGTATGCGGCGGCAGGTCGCGCTGCGCTTCCTGCAGCGGCGACGCCACCGGGGTGAGGTGGTTGGCCAGCAGCAGGGTGTCCTGCAGGGTATCGGGCGGGATCGACATGAAGGCGTCGCGCAGGCCTTCGATGGCTTCGGCCACCGGCTCGGGGATGCACAGCTTGCGCATGACTTCGCGGGTGATGATTTCTTCGCTGGCCGAATGCCAGTTCTCGGGATCTTCTTCCAGCAGGCCCGGGTATTCGTCGGCGCGCGACAGCAGATAAAAGCCGCCCACTTCGTGCACGATGCCGGCAAACAGCGCCGTGTCTTCGTTGACGCCGGTGACATCGCGCGCGATCAGGCGCGCCAGCGCGGCCACCGCTATCGTGTGGTGCCACAGCTGTTCGGCCTTCACGCGCAGCTTGGGATCGGTAAGCTTGCTGCCGAACTGGCGCACGACCATGGCGGCGGCCAGCGCGAACAAATTCTGGTAACCGATGCGCATGATGGCGCCACGGACGTTGGTGATGACCGGCGCGCCGGCCCGCGCAAACATGGCGGAGTTAGAGATGGCGACCGTGCGCGCGGCCAGCGTGGGCTCGGCCAGTACCAGGCTGATCGCTTTATCGACAGGACAGTCCGGATCGTCGAGCGCCAGCTGAACACGCAGGGCGGCGTTGACGCTGGTGGGGAACACCAATTCGCCACGAATGGCCATGGCCGCAATATGGCCGAATGCTTCGAGTTTATTCATGATCAAAATTATACGCACGCCGGGGCACAAGCTCAACGCCATGTTGCGCCGCTGTGGTGCAGATTCGGCGCGGAATCACGAATAGAGGCGGGGATGCGACAGTAGCAGTATTTAAAAGCTAATGGCGGCGCAATGGCTAGCGGCTGTAAATTGGATTCCCGCCTTCGCGGGAACGAGGACTCGACGGCCAGTAGCTGCAAATCCGTTATTGGCCTGCTACAGAAATGACGACTCGACGGCCAGCGGCTGCAAGTCCGTCATTCCCGCGCAGGCGGGAATCTCATTTGCCTTAAGCGCTGGCCAACTGCGGCTGGCGCTGCACCGGCTTGTCGCTGTACCGGGCCACCGACAAATCGTCGGCCAAAATCGCCGGCTTGCGGGCCGAGATGATATCGGCCAGCAGTTGCGCCGAACCGCACGACATGGTCCAGCCCAGCGTGCCGTGGCCGGTGTTGATGAACAGGTTGCGCATGCCGGTGCGGCCCACGATGGGCGTGCCATCGGGCGTCATCGGCCGCAGGCCGGTCCAGAAACTCGCTTCGGCCGTGGCGCCGGCGCCGGGGAACAAATCGTTGACCACCATTTCCAGCGTCTCGCGGCGGCGCGGATTGAGGCGCTTGTCGTAACCGGCGATCTCGGCCATGCCACCGACGCGGATGCGGTCGTCGAAGCGGGTGACGGCAATCTTGTACGTCTCGTCGAGGATGGTCGATACGGGCGCCGCCTCGGCATTCACGATCGGCACCGTGATCGAATAACCCTTGAGCGGGTAGACGGGAATGTCCAGCAGGCCCTTGAGCAGCGGCGTGGAATAGGCGCCCAGCGCCACCACGTAGGTGTCGGCGGTCAGCAGCTCGGTGCCGCTTTGCACGCCACGGATCTGGTCGCCAGCTTTGACCAGGCCGCTGATCTCGACGTTGTAGCGGAATTTCACGCCCAGTTCCTCGGCCATGGCCGTGAGCCGGGTGGTAAACAGCTGGCAGTCGCCGGTTTCGTCGTTGGGCAGGCGCAGGCCGCCGACCAGCTTGTTCTGGTCGAGGCCGGGCTCGACGGCCACCAGTTGCGCACGGTCCAGCAGTTCGTACGGGACGCCCGTCTCGCGCAGAACGGCGATATCCTTGGCCGCATCATCGAGCTGCTTCTGGGTGCGGAACAGCTGGGTAGTGCCTTGCTGGCGGCCTTCGTATTCGATGCCGGTAGCGGCGCGCAAGACCTTGAAGCAGTCGCGGCTGTATTCGGCCAGCCGCACCATGCGTTCCTTGTTGACGGCGTAGCGTTCGGGCGTGCAGTTTTGCAGCATCTGCCACATCCATTGCAGCTGGAACAGCGTGCCGTCGGGCGTGATCGACAGCGGCGCATGGCGCTGCATCATCCACTTGACCGCTTTCAGCGGAATGCCGGGCGCGGCCCACGGCGACGCGTAGCCGGGCGAGATCTGGCCGGCGTTGGCAAAGCTGGTCTCGAGCGCGGGACCGGGCTGGCGGTCGATCACGGTCACGTCGTGGCCGGCCTGGGCCAGGTAATAGGCGCTGGTGACGCCGATGACACCACTACCGAGGATAAGTACGCGCATGGCTGTCCCGCATTGAGAGTTAGACAATTGGGGGCAATTAGCTGCCCGATAATCCGCTATGTTATGCTGGTATCGCCAGCTTTTGTTACTGAAAAAATCTATATATCTAGTGGAATTTCATGCGAATACAGAAGGAATCGGTCCGTACCCTGGACAAACTCGACCGCAAGATCCTGCACATCCTGCAGGCGGACGGCCGCATCTCGATGAAAGACCTGAGCGAACAGGTCGGTTTGTCGATTACGCCCGCCATCGAGCGCGTGAAACGCATGGAGCGCGATGGCGTGATCACCGGCTATCACGCGCGCATCGACCCGCCGGCGCTCGGAGCGAAACTGCTGGTCTTCGTGGAGATTACCCTCAATCAGAAATCGGGGCCCGTGTTCGAACAGTTCCGGCGCGAGGTGCTGCGCATTCCCGAGGTGCAGGAGTGCCACCTGGTGTCCGGCGACTTCGATTACCTGATCAAGGCGCGCATCCACGAAATGGCCGAATACCGCAAGCTGCTCGGCGATATGCTGCTCAGTTTGCCTGGTGCGGCGCAATCGAAAAGTTACGTGGTGATGGAAGAAATCAAGGAGACGCTGGTGCTGGCCACTGGCGCCTGAGGGTTCCAGACGGCCAGCCGGCGCGCCAGGCGGGCAGGCGCTGGCAGCATGCATCCGTTAGAATAGGCCGCATGGAACAACAACAAACGGAGCAAGTGTGAACGCCCACGGTACTCCAACCAACGCCGGTACTAACGCCGGCACCAGCGCCAGCGGCATTCATGTCCGCTCGCTCGACGAACACCTGTCCGCCGACCAGAGTTTCAGCTCCGCCTATGCGCGCGCGGTCGGCGCCATTGCCGGCAGCGACGGCAAGCTCACGCTGGCGCAGTTTGCCGCCGTCACCGATCTCGCCGGCGACGGCAAATCGTCGGCCGTGTTCACCGCGCTGGTGCTCAATGCCATCGAGTCCGGCGTCGACGTCGACTGGGCCTTTACGGCGCTGGCGCGCAGCGCCGCGCCGATCGAGCAGGCCGCGCGCGAAAATGCGCTGGGGATGGCCATTCCGCTGCTGGCGCTGCACGGCGGCGATGCCCGCGCCATGGCGCAGCGGCTGGCCAAGGCGCTGTCGGTGCGGCTGGCGCCCGAAGAGCTGGGCCGCCTGCCAGCCAGCGCGGAACGCGGCATGCTGGCCAACCTGGGCGAACAGGCGCGGCGCCTGATGCGCGGCCGTTCGCTGTCGGACACGGTCGCCGACTTCGGTCGCAGCGCGGGCCAGCCGGTGCTGGTCGAACATGCGCGCAGCTTCCAGAACGGCGCCATCGACCACGCGCAGCTGCACACGCTGGTCAGTACCACCACGGCCGCCATCAACCAGGACATTGCGGCGTACCTGGACCAGGCGCGCCAGCTGGGCCAGAGCGAGTCGCTGGCTGCCACCTTGGTCGCCACCGCCAACGACATGAAAAGCCAGGTATTGCAGCGGCTGGTGCTGGTGGAGCAGCGCATCGCCCACGAACGCCGCCTGCTGGTCGAGGAAATCGACGATGCCGTGCACGATGCCGGCAACGCCATCGAGCTGGCAATTGCCGACCGTTTGCACACCGACCAGTGGAAGGAAGACGAGGTGTGGGAGAGCATCGGCCGCAACCAGTTCGGCCAGGAGATGGAGCGCCGCCTGGACCGCATCGTGCGGCGCAAGGAGCAGGCGCTGCACCTGCTCCAGGAAGACTTGCGGCTGTTCCAGTCCGGCATGCGGTTGGGGCAGGCGTCGGTGTTCCAGCGCCAGCACCACTCGTCGCTGGCCAAGCTGATGCCGCGCCTGCGCATCGGCACGCGGATTGCCAACACCGCCGAAACGGCAGCCAATGTCACGCTGATGAGCGGCGTGGTGGCAGCGGCGGGCACCGGCACCGCGGCCTACCTGATCGGCGCGGCTGTGGTGCTGCCGGTGGTGGCGCCGGCCGCGCCGTTTGTCGGCGGCGCGGTACTGCTGGCGGGCGCCGTCAAATGGTTCACCGACGGCGGCAAGCGCAAGCGCACCGAGATCCGCGACAAGCGCGCCGCCTTCGAGGCCGAACTGCGCAAGCAGCTGCAAGGCGCCGAACAAACCTTCAACACCCAGTTGGACCAGGTGGCGCTGGGCTTCCGCGAGTCGGCCGAGCAAATGCTGATGCCGCTGCTGCTGGAAGCGGAAGCGGCCGGCCGCGTGCCCGGCATGCGCCAGCGCATCGCCGACCGCGTGATCACCCAAGCCCAGGCCGCGATCCAGCAACTCGACGCCGAACTGCGCAAATAACCCCACGCCGGGGTCAGAACCCCCACGCCCCGAAGGTTGGGGCTGGTTAGTGATGCAGGTTGCGGGTGATGATGTTGTCGGCGGCGGTGGCGGCCTGTTGCAGGGGCTGCGACAGCGCGGCGGTCGTGTACACGGGCTGTTGCGGCATTGCTGCGCCCAGTACGGGCCCGTCGGTTTTGCTGATGTCTACTTTTACCGTGGTGGACAGGCCGATGCGCAGCGGGTGGGCGCGCAGTTCCTGCGGGTCGAGCGCGATCCGTACCGGCAACCGCTGCACCACCTTGATCCAGTTGCCGCTGGCGTTTTGCGCCGGCAGCAGCGAGAACGCGCTGCCGGTGCCCGCCGACAGGCCCACTACCTTGCCGTGGAATTCAACCTTGCCACCGTACATATCGGTTTCCACCGTGGCCGGCTGGCCCACGCGGATGTTGCGCAATTCCGATTCCTTGAAGTTGGCATCGACCCACAGCTGGTCGAGCGGCACGATCGACAGCAGCGCCGTGCCCGGCGTGGCGCGCGCCCCCACCTGTACCGCGCGCTTGGCGATGTAGCCGGACACCGGCGCGACGATGGTGTTGCGGCGCGCCGCCAGCCAGGCTGCCTCGAAGTCGGCCTTGGCGGCCAGCACGTCGGGATGGCGCGCTACGTCCACGCCCGCCACCGAGGCTTGCGCCGCCTGCTGCTGTTTCATGGCCACGTTGACGGCGGCCCGGGCGCTGGACACGGCCTGGCGCGCATGCGCCACCTCTTCGCCCGACACCGTATGGTCGGCCGCCAGCGGCAGGCGCCGCGCCAGGTCGTCCTCGGCGGTTTTCAGTTCCAGCTGGCGCAGCGTGACGGTGGCGTCGTACTGGGCCACGTCGGCATAACGCTGGCGCTGCTGGCGCACGGCCGCGCCGAGGCGGGCGTCGGCCTGCGCCAGCGCCACGTCGGCGTCGGCCGGATCGAGCGTGACCAGCGGCGCGCCGGCCTGCACCATTTGCGTTTCGTCGGCGCGGATGTCGGTGACGGTGCCGGTTACCTGCGACGACAGGTTGACCAGGTTGCCGCCCACGTAGGCGTTGTCGGTTTCCTGGACTTTCGAGAGCACGGTTGCGTAATACGCGGCATAGGCGCCGCCGGCGGCCAGGAACAACAGCGTGATGGCGGCCAGCACGGTGTTGCGCTTCTTGTTGTTGGGCTTGGTTGCGGTGATGGTGTCGGTGGTCATGATGGTCTCTTATTTGATGACGGTGGCAAGTGGCGCCTGTTCGTGGTAGCCGCCGCCCAGGGCGTTGGTGAGCGCCACTTCGGCCAGGCGCTGCACTTGTTGCAGGTACAGGTCGGCATCGCGCTGGCGCAGTACGGCCAGTTGCGCGGTGAGCACTTTGCCGCTGTCGGCCAGGCCGCGTGCGAGGCGGGCCTGCGCCGACACCAGCTGCGCCGTGGTGGCGGCCGTGGCGGCGTCCTGCTCGGCGATCTGCTGCGCGATGCCTTGCACCTGCAGCGCGTCCTGCGCCACCTCGCGCACCGCCTCGACGACGGCCTGGTTGTATTCGGCAATGCGCTCGTTGCGCGCGGTGCGGGCGGCGTTAAGCTGGGCGTCGAGCCGGCGGCTGTCGAATATCGGCAGGGTCAGCGTGGGGCCCAGGTACACGGTGCGGCTCGCTGCCTGCAGCAGGTTTTCCAGCTTGATCGTATCGAGGCCGATCGACCCCGTGAGGTTGATGTCCGGGTAAAACGCTGCCTTGGCGGCGTCGATCCGGCTCAGCGACGATTCCAGCTTCCAGCGCGCCGCCTGCAAGTCGGGGCGGCGCGCCAGCAGGTCGAGGCCGAGGCGCGCGGGCAGGGTGTGCGGTACGGCAGCGCCCGTCACCGGTTTCAGGTCGGCCAGCGCGGCATGGTCGGCACCGAGCAGCGCCCGCAGCGCTTCGCGTTCCACGCCGATATCGGTAGCGAGTTGCGCCTGTTGCTTGCGCAGTGCGGCCAGCTCCCCCTGCGCCGCGTGGCTGGCGTCCAGATTGGCCAGGCCGCCGGCAATGCGGCGCGCCTGGTCCTGCGCCAGCGCGGTCTGTGCCGCCATCAATTGCACCAGATTGTCCTGCCGGGCGAAGTCGCCCTGCAGCCGGAAATAACTTTGGGCGATGGCGGCGGCCAGCGCCTGCTCGGCCTGGGCGTACGCAGCGCGGTCGACATTCAGGGCGCCGACGGCCGCTGCCACCTGGGCGCGGTTCTTGCCCCACCAGTCGAAGTTGTAGCGCGCTTCGAGCTTCAGGGTTTCGGTCGTGAAATACGCGCCGCCGATCGGCGCCGGGAACAGGCCGGTGCCGGAATAGCGCTGGCGGTTGGCGTTGGCGTAGCCGGCCACCTCGATGCCCACGTCGGCCATGCTGCGCGACAGCTCGGAGCGCGCGCTGCCGATGCGGGAGGCCGCCACTTCCAGGCTCGGACCATCCTGCAGCGCCCGCGCGATCAGCGCGTTCAGCTGTTCGTCGTGGTACGCGGTCCACCATTGCGCCTGCGGCCAGCCCTCGCGCGCCAGGTGGATGCCCGCCGCCAGTTCGGCGGTGGCCAGGTCGCGCCTGGGCGGCACGCTGGCCTCGGGCGGGATCGTCGCGCAGCCGTTCAGCCACAGCGCGGCGATCGCCAATAAAGCGGATTTGTTCACGGTGTTTTTCATGGTGGTTATCAATCGTGGGCGGCGTGGACTGCCGGCGCCGATGCGGCATGGCTGGCGGCGGGGCGTATCAGCAGCAGCAGCGGCAGCACGCACAGGGTCAGGATCAGCATCAGCCAGAAGTCGTCCACGTACGCGATCATCGACGCCTGGCGCGTGATCTCGTTGTTGAGCAGGGCGGCGCCCTGCGGCGTGGCCAAGCTGCTCAATGCTTCCGGGTTGGCGATGGTGATTTTTTCGGTGAGCGCCGCATGCATGGTCTGGGTGTTGCGCACCAGGAGCGTTTGCACCAGCGCGATGCCGATCGAGCTGCCGATATTGCGCATCAGGCTGTAGATCGCCGTGCCTTCGGCGCGCATCTCGGGCGACAGCGTGGCAAACGTGGCGGCCGACAGCGGCACGAACACCAGGCCCAGTCCCAAACCCTGGATCACGCCGGGCCAGATGATGTCCGACTGCGACAGCACCAGCGTGTAGCGCGTCATCTGCCATAGCGAAAACGCGGTAATCGCAAAGCCGGCGCCCAGCAGCAGGCGCAGGTCCACCTTGCCCACGAGCTTACCGACGATCATCATCGCAATCATGGTGCCGATGCCGGACGGCGCCGTGACCAGGCCGGCCACGGCAGCGGGATAGCCCATCAGGCTTTGCAGCATGGTGGGCGTCAGTGCGCGGGTGGCAAACAGCACCAGGCCCACGATGAAGATGAACAGCAGTCCGCTCACGTAGTTGGCGTTCTTCAGCAGCCGGTAGTCGAAGAACGATTTGCCCGGCGGTTGCATGGCCGTGTGCACGGCAAAGTAGATGAACGCCAGCGCCAGCACGATCGCTTCGATCCAGGTTTCGGTGGACGCGAACCAGTCGTTCTGTTCGCCCCGGTCGAGCAGCATCTGCAAGGCGCCGATGGCCAGGCTCAGGGTGACGAAACCGAACGCGTCGAACTTCATCTTGCGCGGCGCGGCGGTACGCCCGATGTAGCGCCAGATGCCGTAAAACGCCAGCGCGCCCACCGGCACGTTGATGAAGAAGACCCAGCGCCAGTCGTAGGCGTCGGTGAGCCAGCCGCCCAGGGTAGGGCCCAGGATGGGGCCGATCATCACGCCCATGCCCCACACGGCCATGGCGGAACCATGCTTTTCGCGCGGGTTGATGTCGAGCAGCGTGGCTTGCGACAGCGGCACCAGCGCCGCCCCGAATACGCCTTGCAGCATGCGCGCAGCGACGATCTCGCCCAGGTTCATCGACAGCCCGCACAGCACCGAGGCAATGGTAAAGCCGGCCACGGCGGTGAGAAAAATATTCTTCTGGCCGAAGCGGTCGCACAGCCAGCCGGTGAGCGGCGTGGCAATCGCGGTGGCGACGATGAACGACGTCAGCACCCACGTGATCTGGTCCTGCGACGCCGACAGGCTGCCCTGCATGTGGGGCAGGGCGACGTTGGCAATGGTGCCGTCCAGCGCCTGGATGATGGTCGCCAGCATGATCGAGACGGTGATCATGGTGCGGTTGATTTCACCGCCGCCGGCTGCGTTGTTTGCTACTGCGTTCATATGCCCGACTCGATATCGCCCTGCATCTTCTCGAGGAATTCGGTGACGATGGCCAGGATGGCCGGATCGGCCTTCGACAATAACTCGGTGCGCACCACGTCCGCTTCCTGCTTGACGCTGCGGTACACCTGCCAGCCGGCCTCGGTCAGGCTCAGCAGCTTCACGCGGCGGTCGGTTGCTGAAGGGGTGCGGATCATATAGCCGGCTTTCACCAGGCGGTCGATGGTGGCCACCATGGTAGGGTCTTCCACGCCCACCCGGGTAGCCAGGCGGGTTTGCGACGGCGGCTCCGGTTCCTTGGCAGTAAGCGCGATCGCCATCCAGCTCGACTGGCTGATGCCGAGGTGGCGCAGGCGGCGGTCGACGGCCACGCGCCAGGCGCGGGCGCTGCCGTGCAGTGCGGCCGAGAACCGCTCTTCGATAGTGGGCATATTATTTGACTGTGAATAGTTAGGTGTCGAACTATTATTGTAGCAGCTTCGATGGTGAACGGAAAGATTTCTCAATGCTTGTTATGATGGTGGCTTCCCCTGCATTCCCCTAAGAACAAGAAAAGAGGTAACAATGAAATCGAAAATTGTGATTGTCGGCGGTGGCGCCGGCGGACTGGAGCTCGCTTGCAAGCTGGGCCGCAAGATGCCTGGCGAGGTCATGCTGGTTGACAGCCGCCTGTACCACATCTGGAAACCGTCGCTGCACGAAGTGGCTGCGGGCACCCTCGATGTGCACCAGGAAGGGCTGTCGTACCAGATGCTGGCGCACGACAACGGCTTCACCTTTGCCTACGGGCCGATGCTGGCGCTCGATGCCGCCCGGCGCGCGCTGACCATCGGCGCCATCGCCAGCGGCGACAACCGGGAAGAAGTCGTGCTGCCGGAACGGCAGGTGACCTTTGAATCGCTGGTGATCGCGGTGGGCAGCACGTCGAATTATTTCGGCGTGCCTGGCGCCGCCGAAAACACGATCTCGCTCAACGCCACCGAGGACGCGGAACGCTTCCGCCTCACCCTGCTCAAGCTGCTCACGCTGGCGTCGCTGCAAAAGGAACACAACCCGAATGCCGGTGTGGATGTCGTGATCATCGGCGGCGGCGCCACCGGCGTCGAGCTGGCGGCCGAATTGCGCGAGGCCAGCGGCGTGTATGCCACGTACGGCTACGGCCAGCTGAAAGCCGAGCGCGACATCCGCATCACGCTGCTCGAAGGTGCGCCGCGCATCCTGGCGCCGCTGCCCGAAAAAGTTTCGAGCGCTGCGCTCGAACTGCTGAACAAGCGCGCCGTTAAAGTCGTTACCGATACCCGCGTGACGGCCATTGCCGCCGACGGCGTCACGGCTGGCGACATCGTGTATCCCGCGCAACTGGTGGTGTGGGCGGCCGGCATCAAGGCGCCGGATTTCCTCAAGGAACTCGGTTTGCCCACGGTACGCTCGGGCGCGCTCGACGTGGACCAGCACTTGCAGGTCAAAGGCTTCCCCGGCATTTATGCGCTGGGCGACTGCGCCGCCTGCGTGGGGCCGGATGGCAAGCCGGTGCCGCCCCGCGCGCAGGCGGCGCACCAGCAGGCCGATTACCTGCTCGAGACCTTCCTGCGCCAGCGCGACGGCAAGCCGGCGCAGACCAAGCCCTACGAGTACCGCGACTATGGCTCGCTGGTATCGTTCGGCCAGACGACGTCGGTCGGCAGCCTGATGGGTTCGCTCAAGGGCCTGAGCTGGTTCGTGGAGGGGTTCGTGGCGCGCCTGATGTACGTGAGCCTGCACCTGTTGCACCACAAGGCCGTACTGGGCACGGTGCGTACCGGCGTGCTGGCGGTGGCGCGCTTTCTGATCAAGCGCACCACGCCGCTGGTAAAACTACACTGATGTGACGCTCTTGTTCTGCTCAGGCCGGCGTGGTCGGCTTGGGCAGTATCATGGTGAGCGTGGTGCCGCCTGCGGGGCCCGGCGCCAGCGTGAGGGTGCCGCCGAGATAGGCGGCGCGTTCGCGCGCCATGCGCAAGCCAAACCGGGTGCTGCCGTCGCCGGCAGCGGCAGCGGCAGCGGGGCCCACGCCGTTGTCCTTCACCGTCATCATCACTTCATCTTCGTTGTCGTCGACGATCACGTCCACCTGCGTGGCCTGGGCGTGGGTGACGATGTTGCGCAGCGCTTCTTCCAGCGTATGCAGCAGGACAATGCCGTGGCTGCGCGGGCAATCGAGTTCGTCGTCGGGCAGGCTGCAGCGGGCTTCAATGCCGTGCTGCACGCCGAACTGCTCGACCAGCTCGGCAAGCGCCACGCGCACGCCCAGGAATTCGAGCTTGTCGTTCCACAGCTTGATCTGCATGTGGCGATTGGTTTCGACGATCTGGTTCAGCAATTTCTTCATGTGGCCGGCACGGTCATGCAGCGCCTGGTCTTCGGGCAGCTTTTGCATCAGCAGGCCGAGGTGCATGGTCAGCGCCGTCAGCGACGAGCCGAGGCTGTCGTGCAGCTGGCGCGACAGCGAGCGCCGTTCGTTGTCCCAGCAGGTATGGACATGGCCGAGCAGTTCGCTGAGGTCGGCACTACGCTGGTCATCGTGAGGTTCTTTTGGGGCCGGTACGGACATGGTGTTCTCTGTTTGTATAGAAAGACTTGATGTAAGTTGTTAAGGAGTCTTCGCTACCGATGATACCCGAGGTGCGCGCCCAGCGGCGCTCCGCAGAGAAATCAATTGCCCATAGTCATAATTTCGCCGGTTCCTGCGCGCAAGTGCTGATTGCTTCCATCAACTGTTCGATGTTGACCGGCTTGACCAGGTGGCGGTCGAAGCCGGCGTCCATCACGCGTTTCAGGTCTTCCGCCAGGCCGTATCCGGTGAGCGCGATCAGCTTGATGTGGCGGGTGGCGGGGTCGGCGCGCAGGCGCCGCGCCACTTCGTAACCGTCGATGTCGGGCAGGCCGATATCGACCAGCGCCAGGTCGGGACGAAACTCGCGCGCGGCGTCGAGCCCGCGCAGGCCGTCTTCGGCGGCGCGCACCTGGTAACCGTAGCAGCCCAGCATCATGGTCATCATTTCGCGGCCGTCGTCGTTATCCTCGATCAGCAGCAGGCTCGGCTTGCCGTGGTCGTGCGCTGCGGGCGTTGCCGGCGGTTCGGCCTGGTGTTCGACGCTGGGCAGGCGCAAGGTAAACGTGCTGCCGCCGCCCGGGCCTTTGCTGTCGGCCTCGATCTCGCCGCCATGCAGTTCGGCCAGCCGGCGCACCAGCGACAGCCCGATGCCGAGGCCGCCCTGAGAACGGTCGAGCGTGCTGGACCCTTGCACGAACACGTCGAATACATGGGGCAGCAGATCGGCGGCGATGCCCACGCCGTCGTCGCGCACGCACAGCACCACGTCGTCGTTTTCGGTCCAGGTGCGCACCTCGATGCGACCACCGGCGGGCGTGTATTTCAGCGCATTGTCGATCAGGTTGCTGGCAATTTGTTCCAGGCGGGTAGCGTCGCCTTCCACCCAGCCGGGCGCCAGGTCCTGGACCAGCTGGTAGTCGCTGCTGCGGCCGGTGGCGCGGAAGGTTTCCAGCGTGCCGGCCACCAGCGCCGCCACGTCGAGCGGCGCGCGGTCGAGCAGGATCTTGCCCGACATGGCGCGCGACAGGTCGAGCAGGTCGTCGACAATGCGGCCCAGGTGCTGGCTCTGGCGCTGGATAATTTTTTTGGCGCGCTGCACGCCATCGTTACTGACCCCGGGCAGGCCGATCAGCGACGCCGCGCTGCTGATGGCCGACAGCGGGTTGCGCAGCTCGTGACCGAGCATGGCCAGGAATTCATCCTTGGCATGACTCTGGCGCTCGGCCACCTGGCGCTCCTCGATTTCGCGCCGCAGCCGCTGGTTCGACGCGGTCAGCTCGGTGGTGCGCTGGCTCAGCTGGCGCGCCTGTTTTTTCAGCTCTTCGTTCTTCATCGCCAGCGCCACGAACACCGAGATCTTGGCGTACAAAATTTGCGGAATCACGGGCGTGAACAGGAAGTCGACCGCGCCGCGCTGGTAGGCTTTCAGCCGGTCGAGCTCGTCGGCCAGGAACGCGGTGATGAAAATAATGGGGATGTCGGCCGAGCGGGCGCGTGCATGGATCGCTTCGGCGGTTTCGAAACCGTCCATGCCGGGCATGTTGACGTCGAGCAGGATGACAGCGAAGTCGTGCATCAGTACCTGGCGCAGCGCTTCCTGTCCGGACCGCGCGCCGAGCACTTCGTACGACTCTTGCTCGGCCCACTGGCCCAGCAAACTGGTCAACGCAAACAGGCTGTTGGCGTCATCGTTGACGACCAGGATTTTGGGTTTGTCTAATGTGGGCACGGTGTCTCTGCGCATTGCTGGAACGGCGAATCTCCCGCAGACAGACAACAGCTGCGGGAACACCGGACGATCATAGCAATTGCTTATATGAATGTCAAAAGACCGATAGTCAACAGAGTCGCGCTACCGCTGCGCAAACTGCCTGTGTTTGATTGCGCACAGACCCCCCGTGGCGGCCCTGTCACAGTAGGGGCGTATCCACCCACCCAAGGAACACATCATGAATATCGATACTGTCGTGGACAAAGAATTTGTCGGTCATAATTTCCGCACGCTGGCCGACGCTCCCGTAAGCGCGCTGCGCGGCATCAGCGCCAAGGACGCCAAGGCGCTGGCGCAAGCGTTCAATGTGCACACGGTGCGCGATCTGGCCAACCTGGAATTCGTCAAATGGGCGCAGGCGATCACCACGCTGGCCGACCTGGAACAGGCGACGCCGCAGGAAATTGCCAAGGAAACCCTGCTCGACGATGGACTGGAAATGACCTTCCCGGCCAGTGACCCGATCTCGATCAACGCCGGCATCACGCGCATCGAAGTACCGCCCGACATGGTCGACGCCAAGGAAGATCACCAGCAAAGTTGCGATACCGGAGACTGCGCCAAGACCCCGACCAAGGCGGCAGGCAAGGCGAAGGTCGCAGCATAAGCTGAGGTAAGCTGCCAAGCATCAGCGGCGAGTCTGCGAGCCATTGACATTAAGTCGCTAGCTGCTAGCCGTTCGCCGCCAGACGCCAGCCCCAAAGCCGTCATTCCCGCCCACGCGGGAATGACGATTTTTTTGCCGGTACCACCACAGACGTCGGTGCATTAAGCGTACCTTACGCCCAAACACTGCAGCAGGCGCCGCTTCACACTGCAGTGGTGGACAGCGCCGCCTGTTGCGTTGGCTGGGTGCGCAAGCTTTGCGCGGTGCAGCTGCGGTTTTTGCCCGAGCGTTTGGCTTCGTACAGCGCAGCGTCGGCCACGGCAATCACGGCGGCAACCGCATCGGCATCATCGGGGAAGATGCCGATGCCAATACTGGTGGACAATTGCAGCGTGTGGCCATTGACCAGGTAGGGCTGCGAGACCGATTCGATCAGCTTGTTAGCCGGTTCCTGGGTGTCGCCCACGTGCGAAATATTGCCCATTACGATGACGAACTCGTCGCCACCTACGCGCGCCACGGTATCTTCCTTTCGGGCACAGCTGATCAGGCGCTGGGCCACCATTTTCAGGATTTCATCGCCGGCCGCGTGGCCGTAGGTGTCATTGATGGGCTTGAAGCCGTCAAGGTCGAGGTACATCACGGCGGCCTTGTTCTGCTGACGGGTGGCGTGTTGCAGCACGGTGGCGATGCGGTCTTCCAGCAGGCGCCGGTTGGGCAAGCCAGTCAACGGATCGTGCAGCGCCAATTCTTGTTGCTGCTTGCTGTACTGCGCCAGCTCTTTATAGAGCAGGCGCACTTCCAGCATGTTATGGATGCGTTTGTGCACTTCGAGCAAGTCGAACGGCTTGCTGATGAAGTCGCGTGCGCCTGCCTCGAGGGCGGCGATCTTGAAGCTCGGCTGGGCGGTCAGCGCCAGTACCGGCAGGTAGCCGCCTTGTTCGATTTCTTTCAGGCCCTTCATGACCTGGAAGCCGTTCAAGCCGGGCATCTGCAGATCCAGGAGGATCAGGTCGTAGCAATGCTGGCGATGCATCGGGCATACCTGCTCCGGCAGCATGGTCGAAGACACGTCGGTGTAACCCGCTTCGCGCAGGATTTCCAACATCAACTCGACGTTGTCGGCACTGTCATCTACCACCAGGATCTTGGCGTGCAGAATATCGTCTCGGCTCGGCATATTTTTCTCAGTCTGTCTCATCTAAGCGGCGGGGGCCCGGCCGCATTAATACCCATAATAAATAGATAATATCGCAAAGCTCTGTGCTGCGACGCACACATATGTAACTAATTTCCGTATGGAAACAATTGTACCTGCTTTCCGTGAATTAGCTAGTGTATCAAGCATGCTTCTGATTGCTTGTAGGACATTGCCGCGTCTAAAAGTAGGAGCGTAAAATATGCTATGTGGCAATATTATTTACGTGTGTTTATTACATGACATGGGTTCCCAGAGGGAGAAGCCGTCAGGACCGTTGGCGCGCAGTGCTCAGCGCTGCCACCTTCTCGATCAGCTCGCCAGGTTCCACGGGCTTCGAAATATGTGCCAAAAAACCACTTGATAACGCTTTCAAACGATCTTCCGCGCGTGCAAACGCAGTCAGGGCGATGGCGGGAACGTCGCCGCCGGAGGCTGGTCCCAGCGCGCGGACCCGTTCCAGCAGCCCGTAACCGTCCACGTCCGGCATGCCGAGGTCACTGATCAGCAGGTGCGGACGCGCATGTTCGAGCAAGGCCAGCGCCTCGGCGGCGGTGGCCGCGGTGAGCACGTCGGCATGGCAGTCGTGCAAAATCCGGCGCACCAGCTCCCGGCCGTCGTCTTCGTCGTCTACCAACAGGACCTGCACGCCGGTCAGATCGTGCGGCGCAGCACAGTGCGCCGGCGCTTCCACGTCGTGCTTGCCGGCACGGCGCGGCAGGCGCACCGTGAAGGTGGCGCCCTGGTCGACGCCGGGACTGCTGGCGCAGATGGTGCCGCCATGCTGCTCCACCAGGTGCTTGGCAATCGCCAGTCCCAGTCCCAGGCCGCCGTGCTTGCGGGTGGTGGTGGCATCGGCCTGGCGGAAGCGTTCGAACACGTGGCCGATGAACTCGGGCGCAATGCCGGCGCCGCTGTCGGCCACGGTAATGGCCACCTGGTCGGCCTCGCGTCGCACGCCGACCATGATGGAGCCGCCGCGCGGCGTGAACTTGACGGCGTTGGTGAGCAAATTCCAGATGATTTGCTGCAAGCGGCTGGCGTCGCCCGACACCATGCCCGGCGCTGTCTCGAAGTGGGTGCCGACCGTAATTTGCTTGGCTTCGGCGGCGGGGCGGATGGTGTCGATGGCGTTGCTGGTGATCGCGATGGGCGACAGCGGTAACAGTTCGAGCTGCACCTTGCCGGACGCAATGCTGCTCATGTCGAGCAAATCCTCGATCAGCTGGGCCTGGGCGCGGGCATTGCGTTCGATGGTTTGCAAGCCGCGATGGAGGTCGGCTTCGTCGCGGCTGCCCCGCCGCAAGACCTGCGACCAGCCGAGGATGGCCGTGAGCGGCGTGCGCAGCTCGTGCGACAGCGTGGCCAGGAACTCATCCTTCATTTGGCTGTTGCGCTCGGCCTCGGCGCGCGCTTCGCGCTCACTGTCGAGCAGCAGCTTGCGCTCTTCGGCCGCTTGCTGCGACGCTTCGTACAGGCGCGCATTGTCGATCGCAATGGCAGCCTGGGCCGCGATACCGCCAATGATGCGCCCGGTGCGCTCGGTAAAAATAGCGGGTTCGGGATGGCCGAAGAACAGGCAGCCGATCACGGCGCCGGAACTGAGCGCCACCGGTACCGCCAGGTAGCTGCGCACCAGCGGCGTGCCGGGCGGCAGGCCGTGGTTAGGGCCGGAATGCGTCAGGTCGGGATCTGCCCCCAGGTCTTCGCTGCGCAGCGGACCGTGGTGCCGGCCGTATTCGAGCAGGGCGGCGGCGCGCGGCGCGCAAAAACTGGCGAAGCTGGCGCGGGCGCCGTCCGCCAGCGTGTGCAACATCACGGCCGCGCCATCGTCGTCGACCGACTGGTAAAAAAACGCACCGTAGCGGGCGCCGCTGATGCTGGTGGCGGCATCGGTCAATTCCTGCAGCAGGGGGTGCAAATCGCGGCGCGAAGCGAGCGCGGTGCCGGTGCGGTTCACCAGTTCGAGCACGGCGGTTTCGTCGCGCAGCGCTTCCTGCGCCCGCTTGACCTGGTCGACATCGGTGCTGGTGCCGAACCAGCGCAGCGGCTGGCCATTGCTGCCGCGTACTGCGTTGGCGCGCACCAGGAACCAGCGGAACTCGCCGTTGCTGCTGCGGATCGGGATTTCCAGTTCGAACGGTTGGCCCGTGGTTCGGCATTGCTGCCACAATTCTTCGATGGCGGCCACGCAATCGGGGGCATACACGTCGCGCCAGCCTTCGCCGGCCATTTGCTGCGGCGTGGCGCCGGTGTAGTCGTACCAGCGCTGGTTGTACCAGATCATGGAGCCGTCCTGCTCGGCGATCCATGCCAGTTGCGGCATCGAATCTGCAAGCGCACGCAACTCGCGCTCGCTTTGGCGCAGAGACTCGCGTGCGCTGAGCAGCTCTTCATGCTCGCGCTGGGCATCGGTGAGCACGGCGTCGTCCACGCAGGAACTGGACGCGGCGCCGGATGGCTCGTTGGAAGAAATCATTGATGGTGGCAGGCCGCTGCGCCGCTGGCGCCGCCGGGAAGGGGCACGAGCAGCACGAGGCTAACACGGGACAGTTAACGGTTTGACCATTCTAGCCTGATCGGCGTCTGCAGTACCGCACGGTTGGCAGCGCAGGAAGCTGTCAGGACGGCTTGGCGTGGACGCTGGCGGCAATCTGCGCGAGCGCCGTTTGCAACAGGTCGATATCGTAGGGTTTTTGCAGGGAACGGGCTGGAAATTCCAGGTGGCGCGTGAGCTCGTCGCCGTAGCCGGAAGCGAATAGCAGTTCGAGGTGAGGATGGGTCTGACGAGATTGCCGCGCCAGCTCCACGCCCGACATGCCTGGCAGGCTGACGTCCGTAAACAACACGTCGAACTGCTGGCTCGACAGCAGGGGTAGCGCTTCCTCGCCGCTTGCTGCCGCTTCCACTTCGTGGCCGAGGGCCCGCAGCGTTTCGCACACCAGGTAGCGGGCATCGGGATTGTCTTCCACGACCAGCAGCCGCAGCGCGCGGCCGGGGGCAGCGGCGGCTGCGGCCTGGGCCGGGGCCAGCGCGCACAGGATGCCGCGCACGACCTGCTGGTCGTCGCGTACCGGGGTGTAATACAGGTCGAGCAATTTATGGGTGTACGCATGATCGCGCCACACCGGCAGGTTTTGCCCCCGGTAACTGGCGCTGTGCCCCTGGCGTGCGTGGTCGATGGCGGCCGGATTCCAGCTCCACGCTGCCGGCTGCATGGCCGGCACGTCGCCGCCGGGCGCACGCAGGCTTGGCAGGCCGAGCAGTTCGACGTAGGCGTCGTTGTACACCATGATCTGTTCATCCCACTGCAGCAGCATGGGCAGGGGCGCGTTGAGCATGATGTCGACCGTCAGCCGCAAGCCGGCCGGCCAGGCCGTGCATGCGCCAAGGGCGGTACCTGACCAGTCCGGGGCGGGAGCGGCGATCGAATCGGGGAGTGACATACGAATTGACCTCTTCACAAGATGACCGCATCGTACACGGTAAAAAAAAAGCCCGCTACGGGAGCGGGCTAAATCTATTTCCTTGGAGGAGAATAGAGGAGACAGCTCAATAATGCTGCAACGCGCCATCGAATGCAAATTTTTATTAGTGATGTGCGTGATAAGCTTGGTGAATGGCGTGCTGTTTTGGCCATGTTGCAGCGCACGGAGCGGGCCCCGCATGCTAGTCTGGCGACTGGGCGGCGGTGCGCCGCAGAGCATAATAAGGGGGGCAGGCATGGCGACAGTGGTGCGGCACAGGGGCGTCAACATCGTGGTGGTGGCGCCGGGAGAACAGTTGCTGGCAGTGTGTCGTGCCGGCGACATCGGACTGGTCGAGGATGAGCAGGGCTGGTGGATCAAGTTTATCGGCGACGATGGCAGCGTCGATTGCTATGGTCAACCGTACCCCTCATACAACGAAGCGCTGTGGACCGCGAAGGCAGCAGCCGAATTCGGGGTCTGAGCGGGTGCCGTGAAACAGGGGTGGACAACCGCAGCGAGGCTCCCTATAATGCTGCTTCTTTCGAACGGCATGCCGGTTGATAGAGGGGCAGCAAGGTAATATGAAGCTGTTTGCAAAGAAGTTTGTTCGGTGACTGGTTTGCCAGGCAAATTAAAACGGTAGAAATATCGGACTTTGCAAAATAAAGTTTATGCGTTACAATGTTGCTTAACAGAGGCAGTAAATGAAGTTTTGGCGGCTGTAGCTCAGCTGGATAGAGTACTTGGCTACGAACCAAGGGGTCGTGGGTTCGATTCCTGCCAGCCGCACCAAAAAATCCATGCTTCTCCAGACAAGACAGTGCAGTTCATATCTTGTTTTTCGCGGCTGTAGCTCAGCTGGATAGAGTACTTGGCTACGAACCAAGGGGTCGTGGGTTCGATTCCTGCCAGCCGCACCAAAATTCGTAAGATGAAGGGCCTGAAGAGAAATCTTCGGGCCCTTTTTCTTTGCGCCGGGGGTTTGGCGGGGGCATTACCGGCCAAGATAGGGCAGCTTCGCGCTCACGGTGATCGCGCGGTTGCGATTGGCGCTGGGATAAAAAATGTCCTCGACCGTGATCTGTATCGTCACGCCCACCGTGGCCGGCCGGCTGGCGCCAACGCACGAGCTGCCATTGCATTCCACGTCGATCGCGGGCGGGGTGCTGCCGGGGCGTAATTCCGCCAGCATCTCGCCCGCAATTTCGCGGGCGACTGCGGCGACGGCGGCGGCGCGGTTCGGGTTGATGATCTCGCTGGCCGGAATGCGCGATAAATACCGGGTGGCGTTCAGCGCGGCAGCCTGGGCCACGGTTTGGTGATACAGGTACCAGCCCAGGTACAGGGGCACCGCGAGCAGCACCAGCATCACGGGCAATGCCAGTGCGAACTCGACTGCGGCAACCCCGCCGCCGCGCTGTTTTTGGGCAGTCACCTTGTGCGGTGAGCGCATCCGGGTCAGCATCGCAGCCTCCTTGAAGTTAAAAAAGAGAAATTCCACGATAGCGGTGCGGTGCCGCCGGCGCTTGATCTGGCGTAAGGCCGGGGTGATGCGGCATCCAGCGGCATCCAGCGGTATCCAACAGGACAAATTAAAATTTTCTCTTTGCAAGCCTTCACCGGAGCGGAAATCGCTGCTACAATGTTGTCTTTCGCGGCTGTAGCTCAGCTGGATAGAGTACTTGGCTACGAACCAAGGGGTCGTGGGTTCGATTCCTGCCAGCCGCACCAAAATTCGTAAGACGAAGGGCCTGAAGAGCAATCTTCAGGCCTTTTTTCTTTTAAGTGTAAGCCTTTGAAAGCAAATAGAATTTTATTGCCAAGGCTTTGCCGGATAACAAAACGCTGTTACAATGTTGTCTTTCGCGGCTGTAGCTCAGCTGGATAGAGTACTTGGCTACGAACCAAGGGGTCGTGGGTTCGATTCCTGCCAGCCGCACCAAAATTCGTAAGACGAAAGGCCTGAAGAGCAATCTTCAGGCCTTTTTTCTGTGCGTTTAATTTGCACGGTGGGCAGGTGGCGTGTGCTGGCGGGCGCACTGGCCCGACAGGATAGCCCGCTCCGTGGGGTTGGACACGGCGCGGATGGCGTCCTGGGTGCAGTGGGCTGCCGTGACGGCCGGCACCCGGGGTGTCTTGCCCAGCTGCCGCCAGGCCCACGCCGACAGCAGCACCACGGCGATCAAGGTCATGATCGTGCTCGGTTGTAGTTTCAATGCGACTCCTCCATCAAAGCGGCCATGATATCGTGGGACGATCCCCGTCGTGGGACGATCCCCGCCTTGTCAGCCCACCACGTTGCGCGGCGTCCCCGCCGCCCACGCTTCAATGTTGTCGATCAGCTGGTCGGCCAGTACCTGCATCGCCTGCGTGCTGGCCCAGGCCGAATGGGGCGTCAAAATAAAATTGGGCAGGCGCAAGTTGAGCAGCGGGTGGTCGGCCGGTGGCGGCTCCTGGGTCAGCACGTCGAAGCCGGCGCCGCCGATCACGCCGCCGCGCAAGGCGTCGGCCAGCGCCTGTTCGTCCACCAGGCCGCCACGCGCGGTATTGATCAGCAAGGCGCTGCGCTTCATGCGCACCAGTTCGGTGGCGCCGATCATGTTGCGGGTCTGGTCGTTCAGCGGCAGGTGCAGGCTCAGTACGTCGGACGTTTCCAGCAGTTCGTCCCATGCCACCTGGCGCACGCCGTCATCGATGACCGGCGAGCGGTTGAACACCACCACCTCCATGCCGAACGCGCGCGCGATCGCCGCCACCGATTGTCCGAGCGCGCCATAGCCGGCCAGGCCCAGGCGGCTGCCGGCCAGGTCGCCGATCGGATGGCCGAACAGGCAGAATTGTTCGGCCTTTTGCCACAGGCCCGCTTCGATGTCGGCGCGGTACGCAACCAGTTGCCGGCGCAGCGCCAGTATCAGCGCGAACGTATGCTCGGGCAGGGTGTGGACCGCGTAGTTGCGGATGTTGGACACCACGATGCCACGGGCGCGGCACGCGGCCAGGTCGATGATGTCGGTGCCGGTGGCCGACACCGCGATCATCTTCAGGTCCGGCAGCAGGTCCAGCGCGTCGGCGCGCAGCGGCACCTTGTTGGTAATGGCGATGGTGGCGCGGGCCTCGCGCAGGCGCGCTACCGCATCGGCGGCCCTGGTGGCCGGATACTCGGTCCAGGCGTGCGCAAACGACGGGCGGCGCACGTTGGCGATCACGCTGTCGCGGTCGAGGAACACGATGCGGTGGTGGCTGGTTTCGGTCGTTTCGGTCATAGGGCGATCTCCATGGGGGCAGCGCGGGCTGCGGGCGGCGGCGCTTTGGGCAGGCGCATGCCAGGGTGGTTGGAAAACAGTTCGGCGACCCACTCCACGAACACCCGCACCTTGGCCGATAAATGGCGGTTCTGCGGGTACACCACGTGCACCGGCATCGGATCGGAGGTCCAGTCGTCCAGGATGGTCACAAAGCGGCCGTCGCCGATCAGCGGCTCGAGCATGAAATTGGGCATCTGTAAAATCCCGAGTCCCGCCAGACCGGCAGCAATATAGGCATTGGTGTCGTTGACCGCGATCAGGCCGGGCAGGGCGATCTGCACCCGTTCGCCGTCGCGCGTGAAGTCCCAGTCGAGGATTTTGCCGTTGCGCGACGAAAAATAATTCACGCACCGGTGCCGCATCAGGTCGTGCGGCGTGGCGGGCGCGCCGAATTGCGCCAGGTAGCCGGGCGCGGCGCACGTGACAAAGTTCAGCAAGCCCACGCGGCGGGCGATCAGACTGGAATCGACCAGGTGGCCGCCGCGCACGGCGCAATCGACACCTTCCTCGATCAGGTCCACGATACCGTCGCTGCAGCCCATCTCCATCTGGATGTCCGGGTAGCGCTGGAAAAAATCGGGCATCGCCGGGATCAGCACGTCGGCGGCCAGGCCCGTGGGCACGTCCACCCGCAGCCGGCCGCTGGGGCTCAGGCGGGTGCGCGACAGCGACTCCTCGGCATCGCGCACGTCCGATAGAATGCGCAGGCAGCGCTCGTAATAGGCGGCGCCGTCGGCGGTGACGCTCACGCGGCGCGTGGTCCGGTGCAGCAGTTTCACCGACAGGGTGGTCTCGAGCGACGATATCAGGGTCGACACGGTTGCCTTGGGCAATTTGAGGTTTTCCGCTGCGCGCGTGAAGCCCCCGGTATCCACCACCTGGATAAACACTTCCATCGCTTGTAGTTTATTCATGTATTGGTTCCATTGTTCAAAATTCTGAACAATCAATTCAGTTTTGCCGTCTTTATCGGATTGTAGATCAAGTTTAAGATTGCTGTACTGCACAAAGAAAAGAAAATCAATCTGGCGGCAGGCGCAATATGTTGAAGGAAGGGAAAATCATGAAAAATCGGGATGGAGTGTTTGCCACGATCGCTGTTGCGCTGACCACGGTCGTGCTGGCGGGCGTGATCACGACCGATGCCTACCTGCAGACGGCCAAGGCCGAAGTGCAAGGCGTTCGTGCCCTGACCGAAGTAGCGGCCGGCAACGTGCTGGCCTGCGCCGATACCGCGCTGCTGGCCGGCGACCGGCTGACGGTGACCCGATGAGCGCGGTCATGAGCCAGGTGGTGGCCGAACAGCCGTTGCCGCAGCTGTCGGACCGCATCAAGGTGCGCACGCTGGAAGTGCGCGGCGCCGAAGGCCCGCTCGAGGCGCGCCTGTACACCAGCGGTGATACCGGTAAGCGCGATACATTGCTGGTGTTTTTCCACGCCGGCGGCTTCGTGGGCGGCGACCTGGAAGGCGCCGACATCTTCCTGCGCCACATGGCCGACGACAATCCGCACATGGCGGTGCTGGCGTCGAGCTACACGCTGGCCACCGAGCGTTCGTTCCCGGCGGCCGTGGAGGACGCCCACGCGGTGCTGGGCTGGACCAGGAAGAACAAGGCCAAGGCAGCATGGACCGGCAAGCGCCTGCTGGTGGCCGGCATCGAAGCCGGCGCCAACCTGGCGGCGGTATGCGCGCTGATGTCGCGCGACCGCGGCGGCCCGGAGCTGGCCGGTCAAATCTTGGTCATGCCCATGCTCGATCCAGGTCTTACCACCTGCTCGATGCGCGAAATGCAGCAGGCGCCCGAGCTGCTGGAAGTGGCCGATGCGTGCGCGGCAGCCTATCGCGGCTACCTGCCCAATTGCGCCGACCGCACCCACCCCTATGCATCGCCGTTGCAATCGAGCCGCCTGAAGAACCTGGCCCCCGCATTGATCCTGTCCGCCGAGGACGATCCATTGCGCGACGAGGCCGAACAATACGGCGCCAAGCTCATTGCCAATGGCGTGAAAACCTCCGTGATCCGCATGCCGCCCGCGCTGCAATCGGAAGCGGGGGAACGCAACGAATGCGCATGTAAATGTATCGCGCTCGGAGAGATCGCCAGTTTCATCGCTGGCCTGGACCGGTCCGACAGCACGGAGACACCGGCAGCCTGATAGGGTTCCCCACCTTTAGCACCACCAGAACGTAGCAGCACCCATCACGTCCCCACTGGCTTGCCGGAGGGGCGCCAGTACCTTGTCGTCTCGATTTTTGCGCAGCGCCCGCACAGCTGTATGGTGCCGCCCTTTCTATTAATAATTTTCATTCAAAAAGGATAAAAAATGAAAACCATTAAACAAATGACTGCCTTGGCCGGGCCTCTCGCGGCTGCCATGGCGCTGGCGGGACTGGTCACGGTTGGCCTCACCGGTTGCGAAGAAGCCACCGGCAAGACTGCCGAAGCACAGGGCGCGGCGCCAGCCGGCCCGCCAGTGTCGGCCTCGGCCGTTATCGAGAAGACCCTGACCGAAACCCAGGAATTCTCGGGCCGCCTGGAAGCCATCGAGCAAGTGCAGATCCGTCCGCGCGTGGCCGGGTTCATTACTGCCATCAATTTCAAGCCGGGCAGCCAGGTGAAAAAGGGCGACGTGCTGTTCGTGATCGATGCGCGGCCGTTCCAGGCCGAAGCCAATCGCGCCGAAGCGGCTGCCGGTTCGGCGCGCGCCAAGGCCGACCTGGCCAAGCTGGAACTCAACCGCGCCCAAAGCCTGCTGGCCGACAAGGCGATTGCCCAGCGCGAGTTCGATGAACGCTCGTCCAACTTCAAGCAGCTCGACGCCGACGCCCGCGCCGCGCAGGCGCAGTACGAAGCGGCCAAGCTCAATGTGTCGTATACCCAGGTGACGGCGCCGATCAGCGGCCGCGTGTCGAAAGCGGAAATCACGCTCGGCAACCTGGTTGATGCATCGGCCGTGCTGACGTCCGTGGTGTCGCTGGAAAATATCTACGCGTCGTTCGACGGCGACGAAGAAACCTACCTGCGGGTGGGCGCTGCTGCCCACAAGGGCCAGCCGGCCGTGGTGCGTATCGGCCTGGCCAACGAGGAAGGCTTCCCGCACGAAGGCAAGCTCGAATTCGTGGACAACCAGCTCGATCCGCGCAGCGGTTCGGTGCGCATGCGCGCGCGCCTGACCAACGACGACGGCGCCCTGGTGCCGGGCCTGTTCGCCAGGGTGCAGCTGGCCGGCTCCACCGGCGCCAAGCCGGTCATGCTGATCAACGACCGCGCCGTGAGCACGGACCAGAACCGCAAGTTCGTGTTCGTGGTCGGCGCCGGCAACAAGGCCGAGTACCGTCCCGTGACCCTGGGCCCGCAAGTCGACGGGCTGCGGGTGGTGCGCTCCGGCCTGAAAGCCGGCGAGAAGATCGTCGTCAACGGCCTGCAGCGCGTGCGCCCCGGCGCACCGATCACGCCGACCATCGTCGCGATGGACGCCGATCCGCTGGCCGCGCATGTGGCAAACCCGGGCGCGCAGCCAGAAGCCAAAAAAGATGAAAAAGTCGCCGCTGCCGATGTCAAGGCCGGCACTACCAAGGAATAATTACAATGAACATCTCCCGATTTTTTGTCGACAAGCCGATCTTCTCGGCGGTGCTGTCGATCATTATTTTCGTCGCCGGCCTGATCTCGATTTTCAAGCTGCCGATTTCCGAGTACCCGGACGTGGTGCCGCCTTCGGTGGTGGTGCGCGCGCAGTATCCGGGCGCCAACCCCAAGATCATCGCCGAAACCGTGGCCGCGCCACTGGAAGAGCAGATCAACGGTGTCGAGAACATGCTGTACATGTCCTCGCAAAACACGTCGGACGGCGCGCTGGCGCTGACCGTCACCTTCAAGATCGGCACCAACGTCGAGCAGGCCGAAACGCAGGTGCAGAACCGCGTGCAGCGTGCCTTGCCAAGGCTGCCGGAAGAAGTGCGCCAGATCGGCGTGACGACCGTCAAGTCGTCGCCCAATCTGACCATGGTGGTCCACCTGGTGTCGCCAAACGGCCGTTACGACGACCTGTACCTGCGTAACTACGCGGTGCTCAACGTCAAGGACCAGCTGGCGCGCCTGCCCGGCATGGGCGAGGTGCAGCTGTTCGGTTCCGGCGACTACGCCATGCGCGTGTGGCTCGATCCGCAAAAAGTGGCGGCGCGCGGCATGACTGCCGGCGATATCGTCGATGCGATCCGCGAGCAGAACGTGCAGGTCGCCGCCGGTGTGATCGGCCAGGGCCCGAGCAAGGGCGCCGACTTCCAGCTGACCGTCAATACGCACGGCCGCCTGCAAAGCGAAGAGGAATTTGGCAACATCATCGTCCGCGCCAATGCCGACGGCGCCGTCACGCTTCTGAAAGACGTGGCGCGCCTGGAGATGGGTTCCAACTCGTACGCGCTGCGTTCGCTGCTGAACAACAAGTCGGCCGCCGCGATTCCGATTTTCGAAGCGCCCAACGCCAACGCGCTGCAATTGTCGGCCGACGTGCGCGCCACCATGGAACGCCTGTCGAAAGACTTCCCGGAAGGCGTCGCCTACGACATCGTCTATGACCCGACCCAGTTCGTGCGCGAATCGATCAAGTCGGTGATCCACACGCTGATCGAAGCGATCGTGCTGGTGGCCCTGGTGGTGATCATCTTCCTGCAAACCTGGCGCGCCTCGATCATTCCGCTGCTGGCCGTGCCGGTGTCGGTGGTGGGTACCTTTGCGGTGATGCTGGCCTTCGGCTTCTCGATCAACACCTTGTCGCTGTTCGGCCTGGTGCTGGCCATCGGCATCGTGGTCGACGATGCGATCGTGGTGGTGGAAAACGTGGAACGTAACATCCACGACGGCCTGTCGCCGCGCGATGCGACCATCCAGGCGATGAAGGAAGTCAGTGGTCCGATCATTGCGATCGCCCTGGTGCTGTGCGCGGTGTTCGTGCCGATCGCGTTCGTCTCGGGCCTGTCCGGCCAGTTCTACAAGCAGTTCGCGCTGACCATCGCCATTTCCACCGTGATTTCGGCATTCAGCTCGCTGACCCTGGCCCCGGCCCTGGCCGCAGCCCTGTTGAAACCGCACGACGCACCGAAAGACGTGGTCACCCGTGGCATGGACAAGGTGTTCGGCGGCTTCTTCGGCTGGTTCAACCGCTTCTTCAACCGGGCGTCGAACAACTATGAAAAAGGCGTGACCGGCGTATTGAAACGCAAGGGTGGTTCGCTGGTGGTGTATGCGGTGCTGGCCGTGGCGGCGGGCTTCATGTTCAAGGTGGTGCCGCCGGGCTTCGTGCCGGCGCAGGACAAGCAGTACCTGATCGGCTTTGCGCAACTGCCTGACGCTGCCTCGCTCGACCGCACCGACGCCGTGATCCGCAAGATGTCGGACATCGCCAAGGACATCCCTGGCGTGGCCAACTCGATCGCGTTCCCGGGCCTGTCGATCAACGGTTTCACCAACGCGCCCAACGCCGGTATCGTGTTCGTGGGCCTGTCGGACTTCCATGAGCGTACCGGCAAGGAGCAGTCGGCCGAAGCCATCGCCGGCGAAATCAACAAGCGCATGGGCGCCATCGAGGGGGCGTTCGTGATGGTGCTGCCGCCACCGCCGGTGAACGGCCTCGGTACCACCGGCGGCTTCAAGCTGATGCTGGAAGACCGCGACAACCTCGGTTACGACGCGCTGTACAAGGCGGTGCAGGCAGTGCAGGCCAAGGCCGCCACCAATCCGAAGCTCGCTGGCGTGTTCTCGAGCTACCAGATCAACGTGCCGCAGTTGTTCGCCGACGTCGATCGCGTCAAGGCCAAGCAGCTGGGCGTGCCGTTGAATACGATCTACCAGACCTTGCAGATCAACCTCGGTTCGTTTTACGTGAACGACTTCAACCAGTTTGGCCGCACCTACCAGGTACGGGTGCAGGCTGACCAGCAGTTCCGTTCGCACGCCGAAGACATGGGTCAACTGAAGGTCCGCAACGACCGTGGCGAAATGATTCCGCTGTCGTCGCTGATGCGGGTGAAAGACAGCTATGGTCCGGACCGCGTGCAGCGTTATAACGCGTTCGTCGCCGCCGAAATCAACGGCGCGCCGGCTCCCGGCGTCTCGTCGGGCGAAGCGCAGGCCGAGATGACCAAGATTGTCGAGGAAGTGCTGCCGAAAGGGATCTCCTACGAATGGACGGAACTGGTTTACCAGGACATCCTGTCCGGTAACACCATGATGTACGTGTTCCCGTTGTGCGTGCTACTGGTATTCCTGGTGCTCGCCGCCCAATACGAAAGCTGGACCCTGCCGCTGGCCGTGATCCTGATCGTGCCGATGTCGATCCTGTGCGCCCTGATCGGCGTGAAACTGACCGCTGGCGACAACAACGTGTTTACCCAGATTGCACTGTTCGTGCTGGTGGGGCTGGCGTCCAAGAATGCGATCCTGATCGTGGAATTTGCCCGCGAACTGGAACTGCATGGCCGCACCATCGTCGAAGCCGCGCTGGAATCGTGCCGCCTGCGTCTGCGTCCGATCCTGATGACGTCGATCGCATTCATCATGGGCGTGCTGCCGCTGGTGTTCTCGAACGGCGCCGGTTCCGAAATGCGTCATGCGATGGGTGTGGCGGTGTTTGCCGGCATGCTGGGCGTGACCTTCTTCGGCCTGTTCCTGACGCCCGTGTTCTACGTCCTGCTGCGTAACCTGTCGGTCCGGTTGGAACGCAAGAAAACCGTGGTGGCCGGCGCACCTGTCGTCACCGCACCAAAACTGGAAGGGACTCACTGATATGAACAAGCTGCAGATGATCGCCAAGGGCGTGGCCCCCGTGCTGGCCGCATTGCTGATGACCGCATGCGCCGCGCCGGAATTCAAACAACCGGCCATCGACGTGCCGACCGCCTTCAAGGAATCGCAGGCGCCGGTGCCGGCGGAAGTCGCCACCCACGTGCAGACCGCAGCCGACGGCAGCACCTGGAAACAGGCGCAAGCGGCCGAAGCGCAGCCGCGCGGCGAGTGGTGGCTGGCCTTCAACGATACCGCTTTGAATGAGCTGATCGCCGAAGCCACCCGCGCCAACGCCAACCTGGCCGTGGCGGCCGCCCGCGTCAAGCAGGCCCGCGCCATCGCCGGCGTGGCCGAAGCGGACCGCATTCCGCAAGTGGGCGCCAACGTCGGCGCCCAGCGCCAGCGCGCCTCGGCGCCGTCGCTTGGCCTGCCGGACGGCACGCCGGTCCGCCCGGGTAATGCGTACAATGCCAACCTCTCGGCCAGCTACGAGATCGACCTGTTCGGCCGCGTATCGTCCAACGTGGCGGCGGCCCGCAACGACGCCGCTTCGGTGGAAGCGACGTATCGCTCGGTGCTGCTGTCGGTGCAGGCCGACGTGGCGCAGACCTATTTCCGTCTGCGCGCCACCGACGCCGAACTGGAAACGCTGGCCCGCACCGTGCAAACGCGGGAAGAGGACGTGAAAGTCAACCAGCGCCGCTTCGACCTCGGCGACATCGGCGAATTCGACCTGTCGCGCGCCAAGACCGAACTGGCGACCGTGCGTTCGGAAGCGATCGGACTGCAACGCCAGCGCGTGACGGCCGAGCATGCACTGGCCGTCCTGCTGGGCAAGCCGGCGGCCAGCTACACGGCCGGCGCCAGCCCGCTGCTCGACACCGCGCTGCTGCCGGTCATTCCCGCCGGCCTGCCGTCGTCGCTGCTCGAGCGCCGTCCCGACATCGCTGCCGCGCAGCGCACCATGGAGGCTGCCAACGCCCGCATCGGCGTGGCCCGCTCGGCCATGTTCCCGGCGCTGACATTGAGCGCCACCGGCGGCGGATCGGCGGCGCAGTCGTTCTCGAACGTGTTCGAGTGGAGCAGCCGTTCGTGGGTGCTGGGCGCGCTGATGTCGATGCCGATCATCGACGGCGGCCGCAACAAAGCCAACATCACGCGCAGCGAGGGCGCGCTGGAGGAGTCGGTGGGAACGTATCGCCAGAGCGTACTGGTGGCATTTGCCGAAGTGGAAGACAACCTGGCCGGCCTGCGCATCCTGGCGGGACAAACCGCGCAGATGGAAGCGGCGCTGGTGACGGCCCGCCGTTCGGCGGACCTGGCGCAGAAGCTGTACGCGGCAGGCCGCTCGAGCTATATCGACCTGCTCGACGCGCAGCGCAACCTCGCTGCGGTGGAGCGCACGGCGGTGCAACTGCGTGGCAACCGCGCGGTGACCACGGTGGCGCTGATCCGGGCGCTGGGCGGCGGGTGGGAGAACCCCGCCGCGCAGACGGTGGCGCAGCAGTAATCGGCGTAGAAACGCAAAACGGACCCGCAAGGGTCCGTTTTTTTTAACCCGCACACGCTGTCCGGGAGCACGCCCGCCAGGCTAGGCGTGCGTATCGCTGGCAGCGATAAGGGTGCAGGATTACTTGGCAGGAGTGGCTTCAGCTTCGGCCTTGACTGCCTTGTCGTGCGCCTTGGCCTTGGTTTTGTGGGCCTTGGCGTGGGCGTCGGCCTTGTCGGCCTTGGCATCGGCCTGCGCTACGGCGACGTCCTTGTTGGCTTCAGCTTCAACCTTGGCAGCTTTGGCGTCAGCCTTGATGTGGGCCTTGGCTTCCTTGGCGTTGGCTTTGGCGTCAGCCTTGGCTTCCTTGGCTTCAGCCTTGGCGGCGGGCGCCGTGGTTGGGGTGACGACCGAGGTTTGAGCGAAAGCTGCAGTTGCGAACAGGCCGGCGATCACGGTAGCGATAAGTTTTTTCATGATGAAGTTCCTCGTTTCAGTTGATAGGGCCCGGGACAATTCCCGTGTCTCTGAGCGTAAAACGCGGCCCGCAAACGTTGCGTTGACGGCCTTTACAATCGCTTACATGTTCGCCATCGCACGGAATGCGGAGGGAGGAGGGCATACGCTGGTGCCATGACAGCCTCCCTTAAAACCTACAAGTCCAAGCGCGATTTCACCATCACCCCGGAGCCGGCCGAAGGCGGCGCTGCGGGCGGAGAGCAGTTGGCGTTCGTGATCCAGAAACACTGGGCCAGCCGCCTGCACTACGACTTCCGGCTGGAACTCGATGGCGTGATGATGAGCTGGGCCGTGCCCAAGGGCCCCAGCTACGACACCCACGACAAGCGCATGGCCGTCCACGTGGAAGACCACCCGATTTCGTACAACGACTTCGAAGGCACGATCCCGGCCAAACAATACGGCGCGGGCAAGGTCATCATCTGGGACAAGGGCACCTGGCGGCCACTGGTCGATCCGCACCAGGGCCTCGCTGCCGGCAATCTCAAGTTCGAACTGACGGGCCACAAGATGCACGGGCGCTGGGTGCTGGTGCGCATGCGCGGCAAGGGCGAAAAGCAGGAGCCCTGGTTGCTGATCAAGGAGAAGGACGATTACGCCCGTCCGGCCGACGAATTTTCCGTGATCGACGAAATGCCCGACAGCGTGAAGGCGCTGCCGATGCCCGGCGGCGCGGGCCACCTGGCGCCGGCTGCCAGGCGGGCGGAAACAGCGGCCTCCGGCACGGCCCGCCAGCAGCCCGCCAAGGAAGCTAAAGTTAAGGCCAAAGCCAAGGCCACGGCCAAGGCGCCGCCTGCTGCGGCGCTGCCCGACAAGCTGGCGCCGCAACTGGCCACGCTGGTCGATGCGCCGCCATCGGCGCCGGACGACTGGCTGTTCGAGATCAAATTCGACGGCTACCGCATCCTGGCGCGCATCGATGGTGGCGACGGCGGCGACGTTCGCCTGGTCACCCGCAACGGCAACGACTGGACCCACAAGCTCGAACCGCTGCGCAAGGCGCTGGAAAAAATGCAGCTGCCCCCTGGTTGGTACGACGGCGAAATCGTCGTCCACAATGACGAGGGGCGGCCCGACTTCGGCCTGCTGCAAAATGCTTTCGACGCCGATGCCCCCGGCGACATGGTGTACTTCATCTTCGACGCGCCATTCCTCGAAGGCCGCGACCTGCGCGATACGCCGCTCCAACAGCGCCGTGCGCTGCTCGAGCAGGTGCTCGACGCCATACCGGCCAGGCGCGCCAGCGATGCGGTGCGCTACAGCGCCGCGCTGGCCGCCGCACCCGAGGACATGATCGCCGCCGCATGCAGCATGGGCCTCGAAGGTATCATCGGCAAGCGCCGCGATTCCACGTATACGTCGCGCCGCAGCGGCACCTGGATCAAGCTCAAATGCGGACAGCGCCAGGAGTTCGTCATCGGCGGCTACACCGACCCGCAAGGCTCGCGCAGCGGCTTCGGTTCGCTGCTGCTGGGCACCTACGGCGACGACGGCAAGCTGCACTACGCCGGCAACGTGGGCAGCGGCTTCGATGGCGACACCCTGCACGATGTGAAAGCGAAAATGGACAAGTTGGCGTCCGCCGACAATCCGTTCGCCCCCAGCCGCGACATCGACCGCAAGGCGCACTGGCTCAAGCCCGTGCTGGTGGCGGAAGTGGCGTTCGGCGAATGGACCAGCGCCGGCTCGATCCGGCATGCCGTGTTCAAGGGACTGCGCAAGGACAAGAAGGCTGCGTCCATCGTGCGCGAAGTGCCCGCACATCTGAAGGAAAAGGAGGCCGCCGCCGTGAAAGCCGAACCAGCAGTGGCGGGCAAGCTGCCCGCATCGCTCAAGGTCACCAATCCCGACCGCGTGATCGACAAGCAAAGCGGCGCCACCAAGATCGCCCTGGTGCGCTACTACGCGCTGGTGGCGGCGTTGATGCTGCCGCACCTGAAAGGCCGGCCGGTATCGCTGGTGCGGGCGCCGGCCGGGGTGGGGGGCGAACTGTTTTTCCAGAAGCACGCGGAGACCAACAAGTTGCCCGGCGTAAAAAGCCTCAAGCAGGCGCTCGATCCCGGTCACGAGCCGATGCTGGAAGTGGCCACGCAACAAGGGTTGCTGTCGGCCGCGCAGTGGAACGTGGTGGAGCTGCACACGCAGAACGCCAGCGCCACCTCGTACGACAAACCCAATCGCATGGTGTTCGACCTCGATCCCGGCAAGGGCGTGACGTGGAAAGACGTGCAGGAGGCGGCCGTGCTGATGAAGGCCTTCCTCGACCACCTGGGACTGCCCGCATTCCTGAAGACCAGCGGCGGCAAGGGCCTGCACGTGGTGGTGCCGATCCGGCCCGGTTACGGCTGGGACGACGTCAAGGCGTTTTCGCAGGCCATCGTGGCGCACATGGCGCACAACATTCCCGAGCGCTTCGTGCTCAAGAGCGGTCCGAGCAACCGCATCGGCAAGATCTTCATCGATTACCTGCGCAACGGCCGCGGCGCCACCACGGCCTGCGCCTGGTCGGCGCGCGCGCGGCCAGGGCTGGGCATCTCGGTGCCGATAGGGTGGGACGAGCTGGCAAATCTGACAGGCGGCGACCACTGGACCGTGGCCACCGTGCACACCCGGCTCGATGTGGGCAATACGCCGTGGGACGATTACGCGGGCGCCGCCAAGGGGCTGGCGGCAGCGATGAAAATGCTGGATTTCACACCCGGAAAATAGCCGGCTTTAACCCGCAGCGGTGCGCCGTGCGGGGTTGGCGCATGCCTTAGGCGGCCTTGCGCGTGGTTGCCGGCTTGGCTTTGGCCTTAGCGGCAGGTTTAGCCTTGCTGGCGGCAGCGCGCTTGCGCGGTGCGGGCTTGGGCGCAGCGTCTTCTTCCTCGTCCGCAACGGGCTTGGCCTTGCCGCCTTTTTTGCCCAGGCTGCTTTGCAGCAGGGCCACCAGGTCCACCACGTTGGACGACTTGGGTTCCTTCGCTGCCGGCTCGGCAGCGGTGATGGTCTTGGTTTGCCCGGCCTTGATTTTTTTCTTCACCAGCGCCATCACGTCTTCCTTGTACGTGTCGCGGTACTGCGCCGGGTTCCATTCCTCGCTCATGCCTTCCACCAGCGACAGTGCCATGGTGAGTTCCTTGTCGCTGATGCCGGCGCCCTTGAGCGTGGCCGGCGGCAGCTTGAGTTCTTCGCTGCCGCGTATCTCGGTTTCGAAGCGCAGCGTGTTGAGAATGATTTTATCGTCGATGCACACCAGCGCGCACAGGTGCTGCTTGGTGCGGATGACCACCGTGGCGATGCCGATCTTGCCGGCCTTGCGCAGGGTTTCGCGCAGCAGGGCGTACACCTTGGCGCCACCCTTGGACGGCGCCAGGTAATACGGGTGTTCGTAGTAGGTGAGCGGGACCTCGGCCGCATCGACAAACGCCTGGATGTCGATGGTTTGCGTGGCTTCCACGTTGGCGCGCTTGAGGTCTTCGTCGGACAGCACCACGTACTCGCCGTCCTCGTACTCGTAGCCCTTGACGATATCGTCCCAGGTGACGTCCTTGCCGGTCTTCTTGTTATAGCGCTTGTAGCCCACCGGGGAAAAATCGCGGCGGTCGAGCATGGACAGGTCCAGGTCGTGCTCCTGCACCGCCGTGTACAGGTCCACCGGGATGTGTACCAGTCCGAAGCTGATGGCGCCCTTCCATAACGCGCGCGCGGCCACGCTCAGCTCCCCACCGAGCCGGTTACCGGCAGCACGATGCCGGTAATGTAGCTCGAGCAGCAGGGCGCGGCCAGGAACACGTAAGCCGGCGACAGCTCCTGCGGCTGCGCGGGACGGCGCATGTCGGTCTGCTCGCCGAACTGGCTGATCTTGTCGGCCGGCTGGTCGGCGGGATTGAGAGGCGTCCAGACCGGGCCTGGCGCCACCGCGTTGACGCGGATGCCCGTTTCCAGCAGGTTGGACGCCAGCGACATGGTGAACGCGTGGATGGCACCCTTGGTGGTGGAGTAGTCGAGCAGGTGGGCTGACCCCTTGAGGCCCACCACCGAGCCGGTATTGATGATGGCGCCGCCCCGCTTGAGATACGGCACGGCCGCCTTGGCCATGTGGAAGTAGCCGTACACATTGGTCTTCATGGTGAGATCGAAGCGCTCCTCGGTGAGGTCGGTGATTTTTTCCGCATGTTCCTGGAAGGCGGCATTATTGACCAGGATGTCGAGGCGGCCGAAGCGGCGGTGGGTTTGTCCCACCACGTCGCGGCAAAAATTGGGGTCGCGCACGTCGCCGCGCATCAGCAGGCAGCTCTGGCCTTCGGCCTCCACGTGGCGCTTGGTATCGATGGCATCCTGGTCTTCCTCCAGGTAGACGATGGCAATGTCGGCGCCTTCGCGCGCGTACAGCACGGCAACCGCGCGGCCGATGCCGGAATCGCCGCCGGTAATGATGGCCACCATGCCGGCGAGCTTGCCGCTGCCGTGGTAATCGGGCGCCAGGAATTCCGGTTGCAGCTGCATCTGCGCCTCGAGGCCCGGCTTGGCCAGGTGCTGGGCGGGCAATGGTGTGCCCGGATACTGGTGGTCCGTGGTTTGCACCGGTCCCTGGCGCTCGCCCTGCTGGCCGGGGCGGGAGTCGTGCGGCGCGTGCTGATCGGCCTGATCCTGGCGCTGCTGGATGTCGCGCTGTTCGCTGGCCGCCTGGCTGCCGCTGGCGTTGCCGCGGTCAACGTGGCGGGAAATCGATTGTGGGTCGTGATGAGCCATGGTGCCTCCGGATGCAATGTGTGCACAGTATCGCCACCATGACCGCGAAATGACGGTGCGTTCTATCACACATGCCTGATTTTGTGGCACACTTCCAGATGAATAAGTTAACTATAAAAAATATTAAATAATTGGGGGAAAGAGGATGACAACCCAACCATGCGTGCCGCGCGGAGCCGGCGTGTACTTCAGCGCCTGTGCGGACCGGCGCGCCCGCTTCCTGTCCTCGTGCGGCGCGGCCTTCGCCAGCGTCACCACGACCGAATCGCCCGAGGCCACGGCAGCACTGCTGGCCACAGACCATGCCGACATCGTGATCCTCGATCTCGAAGGCCAGCGGTATCTGGCCGGACTGTCGCTGGTGGGCTCCCTGGTGCGCAACCGCGCCGGCAGGGCATTGCTGGTCCTGTGCGGCGCCGAACAAAGCGGGTGGCTGCCCGAGCTGATGGTGTACGGCACGTTCGATTACGCCATCAGTCCCTTGTTCGACGCCGGCTTGCAGAGCGCGATCGATCGGGCCTTGGCGCGTGCGCAGGGGGGCGCCGCGCGCACCGAACAGCGCCTGCTGGACAAGGAGCGCGAAATGCGCGACCTGCTGGGCGTGCAGCGCAGCGTGCAGCGGGCGCTCGGCGCCATCGGGGATACCGATGCGCTGGCCGGGAAGATCTGTCTCGCGCTGTGCAATTTTCCCTGCGTGTGCCACACCTCGCTCCTGCTGATGAAGGAGCGCGGCGACCTGCAGCTGGCGGCGCAGGAGGCGCGCAACCACCTCGACCTGGCCTGGCTGCTCGAGCGCCGCGACCGGCTGCTGGAAGCGCCGCTGCGGCAGGTTTTTCCCGCACTGCTGGCGGCGGCGCCGCAGGGCCAGATAGTGCTGCTGGACGCACCCGAAAAGGCCGGCGACCCGGTGCTGGCCATGCGCCTGCACGACCGCCACGTGCGCATGGTGCTGGCGTTGCCGCTGCGGGCGGAGACGGGCGGCGCGGAACTCGGTGCGCTGTGCCTGATGTTCGATCGCCACATCATGTTTTCGCGCGAGCAGTGGGCCTGCCTGGCGAGCCTGGCGCAGTCGGTCAGCCTCGGTCTGGCGATGAGCGGGCTGAAACACCGGAACGACATGCTGGACGAGCGCCTGTCGCAACTCGACCACATCGACCCGCTCACCGGGGTGACCAACCGCCGCAGCGGCGAGGGATTGCTGGAGGAAGAAATCCGCCGCGCGCGCCGCTATGGCCTGGCGTTGACGGTGCTGGCGTTCGACGTCACCAGTTTCCGCTCGCTGTCCGACCTGCACGGGCAACCGCTGACCGACAGCGCCATGCGCCAGTGCGCGCGCACGGTTGCCCGGCGCCTGCGCGCCTCCGACACGCTGGCCCGCATGCCGGGCCAGCGGTTCCTGCTGATCGCGCCCCACACCGGGGCTGACGCCGCGCTGTACCTGGCCGACCAGCTGCGCGCCGCCATCCACGGCGCCGATCTGCCCGCGTGCGCCACGGCCAGCGTCTCGCTGGCGGTGGTGCACCCGGGGCCGGAGGACGACGCCGCAGCGGTGATACAACGGCTCGACGCCGGCTTGCTGCGCGCACGCCACACGGGCCGCAACTGCATCGAACTGTGTGCCTGACGCGTTATTAATGATCGTCGTCATGTATAATCGTGGCATGTTTCGCAGTGCCGAAAGGGCCACGCATGAAAGTGAGCAGGGAACAGGTGGCGCTCAACCGCGAGCGCATCGTCGATACCGCCGCGCGGCTGTTCCGCCAGAACGGGTATGACGGCATCGGCGTGGCCGACCTGATGAAAAGTGCCGGTCTCACCCACGGCGGCTTCTACGGCCATTTCGCCTCCAAGGAAGACCTGCTGGCCGCAGCCACGCGCCACGCGCTGGACCGGTCGGTGCAGCGCTGGCAGCACAAGGCTGCCGCCGCCGGCAACCCTGCCGCGGCACTGGCCGATATCGGCGACCATTATTTGTCCGCCAGCCACCGCGACCAGCCGGAAAACGGTTGCGCCGTTACCGCGCTGGGGCCGGACGTGGCGCGGCTGGGACCGGCCGTGCGCAGTGCGTTGACCGCCGGCGTTGCCGGCCAGGTGGCGGTGCTCGAACAGTGCGCGGCGAACGCTGCTGCTGCTGGTGCTGGTGCTGGTAACGGTGCCGGTGCGGGTGCCGACGCGGCCGCAGCGCGGCGCCAGGCGCTGGCCACGTATGCCGCCATGGTGGGCGCCGTGGTGCTGGCGCGCGCGGTGAATGACCAGGCGCTGTCGGACGAGATCCTGGCAGCGGTCAGGCAGGAGCTGGTTCAGCTGGCTGCGCCGCCGTCATCATAAACGCGCCAGCAATCCTTGCCATCGAGCTTGGCCTGGTACATGGCCTGGTCGGCCCGCTGCAGCAGAACGTCGGCGTCCACATGGCCGTGGGCCGGGAAGAAGGCAACGCCGATACTGGCCGATACCCGGGCCTGCATCGCGCCCGTGCCCACCGCGTCGGCGCAGGCAGCGCGCAGACGATCGAGCAGCCGGCTGCTATCGTCGCGGTTCGCGAGATTCTGCAACAGCACCACGAATTCGTCGCCACCGAGGCGCGCCACGGCGTCGCAGCTGCGCACCGCGCCGGTCATGCGCCGCGCCACGCGGATCAGCAGTTCGTCGCCGCAGGCGTGGCCGAAGCGGTCGTTGACCGCCTTGAAGCCGTCCAGGTCCAGGTACGCCACCGCCAGCATGCTGGCAGTGCGCGCGGCAAGCGCCACTGCCTGGCGCAGCCGGTCTGCCAGCAGGCGGCGGTTGGGCAGGCCGGTGAGGGCGTCGTAATTGGCGATGCGTTCGAGCTGGTCGTGGTGGGCCTTCTGCGCGGTGATGTCCGAGAAAAAGCCCACGTAACTGCGCACGGCGCCATCGGCGTCGCACACCGCCTGTACCGAGAGCGACTCGATGTACACTTCGCCGTTCCGGCGCCGGTTCCAGACCTCGACCTCCCAACTGCCGCAATCGCGCAGCGTGTTCCACATCGCCTGGTAGAACTCCTTGCCCTGGCGCCCCGACTGCAGCAGGGCCGGTGTCTGCCCCAGCACTTCCGCGCGGCTGTAGCCGGTAATGCGGGTGAAGGCGGGATTGGCATCGACGATGCGGCCCGCGGCATCGGTCACCAGGATGCCTTCGCGTGCATAGTGGAAAATCGCGCTCAGGCGTTTCAGGCTGCTGGCTGCGCCGGCATCGGGCGCGTCATCCTCAGGCAGTGTCATGTCCGGCCTGTCAATGCAGCGCGGCCGGCAGCCGGGGCGCGGGGCGCGGCACGGCCATCCACTGCAGCAGCGCCTGCTGGTCCATCGGTGCCGCAAACAGGTAACCCTGGCCGGCCGGGCAGCCGATGCTGCGCAGCAGTTTCAGCTCCGATTCATGTTCGATGCCTTCGGCCACCACCTGCATGTCGAGCCGGTTGCCCAGCGCGACCATGGCTTCCAGCATGGTGCGGGCCTTGATGGATCCGGTCAGGCTGGAAACGAAGGAACGGTCGATCTTGAGTTCGGTGAACGGCAGGCTCAGCAACAGCGCCATCGACGAATAGCCGATGCCGAAATCGTCCACCGCGAAGCGGAAGCCGCGCAGCCGCAGTCGCGCGGCGCAGTCGCGCACCAGCTGCGGATTGCGGGCCATGGCTGTTTCGGTCAGCTCCAGCGTGATGCGTCCCGGCGCCACGCCGTGGCTGCGTACCATTGCCAGCAGCCGGTCGGGCAGGCCGGGGTCCTCCAGCGTGTGCGGCACCAGGTTGAGTGCGATGGTAATGTCATCCCAGTGCGCCGCATCGACCAGCACCTGCTCGAGCAGTGCGTACGTGAGCTGGTCGATCAGCGGGTTGTCTTCCATGGTTTCGATGAACTGGTCCGGCGTCGCCACCGTGCCGTCGGGCTGGCGCCAGCGCGCCAGCACTTCCACGCCCAGCAACTGGCCGGTGACCAGCGACACCTTGGGCTGGTAGTAGGGCACGAACTGGCCCGCCTGCAAGGCGTCGCGCAACTGCGCGAGCGTGGCCAGCCGCGCCGGCGCCGCCAGCGGCAGGGCGGCCGCGCACGGCGCCAGCGCGGTGCAGCACTGGTCCAGCAGGTGGGCCACGTCTTCCAGCAGCAGCGGCTTGGCCAGCCTGCCCAGTACCCGCGCGCCGCGCTCGGCCAGGGCATGTTCGATGGTGCTCATGATGGTGGCGTCGGCACCGGAGACGATGGCGAAGGCGCCGATATCGAAGCTGGCGGCGCGGTGCAGGAATTCGACACCGTCCATGCCTGGCAATTGCAGGTCGCTGATCACCAGATCGTATGGGGCGGCAGCCAGGTGCGCCAATGCCGTCCAGCCCGACTCGGCCAGCGACAGGTAACCGACACCGTAGTGGCGCAACGCGGCGGCCAGCAGGTCGGACTGCACCGGGTCGTCTTCGACCAGCAGCACGCGCATGGCGCCCAGCGCGTGGCGGTTCCCCGCGGTATTGGCGGTATTGGCGGTATCGGAAAAATGGGTGGTATGGCGGTAGGCAGGGGATGACATGGCACGCTCCGGTTCAAGCAGGAATCCACGCAAGGCGTGAAGGACTGGCAAAAACGGCGGTACAGGAGGGCCGTGAGATCCAGCAGCTGGCCGACGGGGGACAGGCTGGGAATGAACACCACCGGGGACGCGGCAAAGTGGCCGGTTCCGCGAAGCGTGGCGAACAAAAACATCATACCCGGTTATTTAATGTAAAGCAACAGTCGTGTCTTTAATGAATGTTGCATAATAACAACCGTTGGCGGCGCCAGGGCTCGGTGCGGCCTGCGCCGTGCTATCGTCGAACACCATATGCCCGATACCCACCGTTCCCGCCGCCTCGTCGTGGCCACCGCTGCCGCGCTCCTGCTGACCCTGGTCGCAGCGCTGTCGTTCGCGCTGTACGAAGCGTATCGCAGCGAACTGGACGACTGGAAGACGCAGCTGGAAAATACGTCGCTGTTGCTGGCCCAGCAAACCTCGAACGAGATGGGCGTGGCCGATTTAATGCTCGATGGCATGCTCGAACGCATCCGCTCGCTCGGGGTGCAGGACGCCGCCGCGCTGCGCCAGCGCCTGGGCACGGAAGAAGAATTCAAGCGCTTGCAAGACCGCAAGAAGCTGGTGCCGCAAATCGATGTGGCCACGGTTGTCGCCGCCAATGGCGACGTGGTGGCGTTTACCCGCAGCTTCCCGGTGCCGGCCATTAACCTGGCCGACCGCGACTACTTCCGCGCCCACCGCGACCAGTCGCAGCTGGGCGTGTTCGTCAGCCGGCCGGTGCGTAACAAGGGCAATGGCGCCTGGACGTTTTACCTGAGCCGGCGCATCAGCGCCCCCGACGGCAGCTTCCTCGGGCTGGTGCTGGTGGGCGTGTCGAGCCGCCAGCTCAGCGATTTTTTCAGCAAGATCAACCTGGGCGAAGGCGCCAGCGTGACCCTGTACCGGCGCGATTTTTCCATGCTGGCGCGCTGGCCGGAGCTCGATGCGCAGATGGGCAAGGTCAACCTCGGCGGCAGCACTTACCAGATCATCGAGCGCCAGGGCCGCGAGCACGGCGTGGTGGTGGTCGATACGCCGCGCCAGGCGCAGGACCAGCTGCCGGCCCGGCGGATGGGGGCCGCGCGCCTGATTCCGAACTACCCGATGATCATCAACGTCACCGTGACGGAGCAATTGTTCCTGTCGCAGTGGCGCGAGTTCATGTGGCAGCTGGGACTGGTCGGCGCCGTCTGCTGCGCCGCTGTCGTGCTGGCGTTCGTCATCCTGCTGCGCGAAATCGGGCGCCGCGATATGGCTGTGCGCCAGCAGCGCGCGCTGAAGGCGGAGGCCGATGCGGCCAACCGTGCAAAAAGCGATTTCCTGGCCATGATGAGCCACGAGATCCGTACGCCATTGACGGCGGTAATCGGCTTTGCGGAAGCGTTGGAGCATGCCCGTTCGCTGCAGGAAGCGGAGGAGCTCGGGTCCGTGATTGCCCGCAACGGCCACCTGCTGCTGGCCCTGATCAACGATATCCTGGACATGTCGAAAGTGGAGGCGGGGCGGCTTGAGCTCGAACAGGTGGCCTTTGCGCCGGCCGAGGCGCTGACGGCCGTGGGCCTCTTGATGCGCGGTCAGGCCGAGCAGCGCGGCATCGGTTTCGAAACCTGCCTGGGTCCCGCCTGTCCGCCGGTGCTGACGGGCGATCCCACGCGCTGGCGGCAGATCCTGGTCAACCTGGTATCGAACGCGATCAAGTTCACCAGCCGTGGCAGTGTCACCGTCACGGTCTGGTACGAGGCGGTGCCGCAGCTGCTGTGCTGCGAAGTGCGCGATACCGGCATCGGCATGGACCGCGAGCAGGTTGCGCGCCTGTTCCAGCCGTTTGAACAGGCCGACAGCAGCATTGCGCGGCGCTTCGGCGGCACCGGCCTCGGACTTTACCTGGTCCGGCAACTGGCGCAGGCGATGGGCGGCACGGTGCGCGTCGAGAGCGAACCTGGCGTGGGTACGGCAATCACCGTGGCGGTGAGCGCTGCGCCGGCGGCGCCTGGCCCCGGCGCCGGTGAACGCGCCGCGCCGGCGGCGCCTGCCGGCGCCAGACTGGCCGGCACCGTGCTGCTGGTGGAAGACGGCGAAGATAATCGCCGCCTGGTGGCAGCCATGCTCGCGCAGCGCGGGCTGCAGGTGCTGACGGCAGTCGACGGCGAGCAGGGCGTGGCGCTGGCGCGGTCCGCGCAGCCGCACCTGATCCTGATGGATATCCAGATGCCGGTCATGGACGGCATCGCCGCCACGCGTGCGCTGCGGGCCGACGGCTACGCGGGACCGATCGTGGCGCTCACCGCCAACGTGATGCCGGCCGACCGCCTGCGCTACCAGCAGGAAGGCTTCGACGCCTGGCTGGCCAAGCCGATCGCGCGTGACGACTTCGAACGCGTGCTGGCGGCGCACCTGCCGGCGGCGCCGGCCCCGCTCACCTTCGCCGACCTGCCGGAGTTTGCCGCCATCACGGCGGCCTTCCGCCAGGGGCTGCCCGGGCGGCTGCAACGGCTCGGACAACTGCTGGCGGACGGCGACATGGCCACCATGCAGATGGAAGCGCATACTCTGAAAGGGTCGGCCGCCACCTTCGGATGTCCTGCCGTGGGCAGCGCTGCCGCTGACCTGGAACAGGCATGTCGCGCGGCCGACCCGGTCGCGGTCGACCGCGCCCTGGCGGCGGTGCGCGCTGCCGCCGTGCGCGAAATTCCCCAACCCTGACCCGAGGAATAACGGCCATGACCATGCCCGACGCAGAACGCCTTTCCCCTGCCGCCCACGCTCAACCGGCGCCGCCGGCCCCGCTGGTCCTGCTGGTTGACGACGACGTGCTGATACTCGGGCTGCTCGCCAAGGCGCTGGAAGCGGCGGGGATGCGGGTGCACATGGCCGCCAGCGGCGCGCAGGCGCTGGCACTGCTGGCGGACGCGGCGCTGCGTCCTGACCTGGCCGTGCTCGATATCACCATGCCGGGGATGTCCGGGCTGGAGCTGGCTGCCAGGATGGACCATGTGCCCTACATGTTCCTCTCGGCCAATACATCGGAGGGCGTCGCCGAGCAGGCCGCGCGCGCGGGCGCCGTGGGTTTCCTGCAAAAGCCCATCGATCCGTCGCAGCTGCTGCCGGCGGTGCGGGCGGCACTGGCGCGCGGTGCGGAAATCCGCGATCTGCGGGCGGAGGAGGCGCGGCTGACGCAGGCATTGCGCGATGGCCGCGAAACCGGCATGGCGGTCGGCATGCTGATGGAACGGTACCGGATAGACCGCCACGCGGCCTTGCGCCTGCTGCGCACCCACGCCCGCTCGCAGCAGCGCAAGCTGAACGACGTGGCGGCGGAACTGCTGGCAGCGGCCGAGACGCTGAACGCCCTGACGCCGCCGCGCTGACCGTACCGCGTCCTTATTCGTTTTGCGAGTTTATTAATGCGGAAAACGCATTTGGGGCTAGGCCACACCGTCCGGATCGCGTAAACTGTCGGCCTTGACCAGTTCCCGGAACAACCATGCTGCATTGGCTGAAGCACTACCGGCGCGCACTCCTGGCGGGCGACATCAGCGCCGGCCTGGTGGTGGCGATGATGATGATCCCGCAGGGCATGGCTTATGCCATGGTGGCGGGCCTGCCGCCCGTGGTGGGCATCTATGCCAGCATCCTGCCGCCGGTCGTCTATGCGCTGTTCGGCAGCAGCATGACGCAGTCGGTCGGCCCCATGGCCATCGTCTCGCTGATGACGGCGGCGGCCATTGGTCCGCTGGCCGCGCCCGGATCGGCGCTGGCGTCGGTGCTGGCCGCGCAGCTGGCGCTGGTGGCCGGGGCGACCCTGCTGCTGTGCGGCGTGCTGCGCATGGGCTTTCTCGCCAATTTCTTCTCGCGTCCCGTGATGAGCGGTTTTACCGTTGGCTGCGCCATCGTGATCGCGTTCGACCAGGTACATACCCTGCTTGGCGCGCCCATCGCCGAGGTGCTGCACTTGCGCTTGCACGCGCCCAGTGCCTTGCTGGGGCTGGGCGCGCTGCTGCTGCTGGTGCTGGCGCGCTGGTATCTTGCCAGGCTGCTGCGCGCCTGCGGCCTGCCGCCCGCGGCCGCCGACATCGGCGCCAAGCTCGCCCCCATGCTCGTGGTGCTGGGCGGGATCCTGCTGATGTCCACTACCGGACTGCGCGAACTGGGCGTGCGCACCACCGGCACGGTGCCGGGCGGGTTGCCGGGGCTGAACCTGGCCACGTCCAGTGCCCACTGGCCAGCGCTGGTGCAACCGGGCCTTCTGATCGGCTTCATGGTATTCCTGATGTCGATGTCGGCGGCGCAGTCGCTGGCGCAAAAGCGCAACGAAAAACTGGTGAGCAACCACGAGCTGATCGGCCTGGGCGCGGCCAATGTGGCCAGTGCGCTGTCGGGCGGCTTTCCCGTCACCGGCAGCCTGTCGCGTTCCGCCGTCAATTTCGCCGCCGGCGCCAACACGCCGCTGGCAAGCCTGATCACCGCTGCCTTGCTGGCGTGCGCGCTGCTGGCGCCCACCGGCTGGCTGGCGCTGCTGCCGCTGCCGGTGCTGGCGGCCACCATCATCGTCGCGGTGCTGGGCATGCTGGAACTGGGCATCCTGCGCACCGCGTGGTCGTACGACCGCAGCGACGTGCTGGCATGGGGCGCTACCTGCTGCGGCGTGCTGGCGCTGGGCGTGGAGGCGGGCGTGATCGTGGGGGTGGCGCTGTCGATGGGTACCCTGATCTGGCGCGCCAGCCGGCCCCACATCGCGGTGCTGGGACGGATTGCGGGCAGCGAACATTTTCGCAATATCGAACGCTACCCGGCAGCCACCCAGCCGGAGCTGCTGATCCTGCGCATCGACGCCAATCTGTTCTTCGGCAACGTGGAAGCCGTGAGCGAGCGGATCGAGTGCGAACTGCGCACCCACCAGAGCGCGCGCGACCTGCTGCTGGTGATGACGGCAGTCAGTTCGATCGATACCACCGCGCTGTACGCGCTGGCGGAGTTGAACCAGAGCCTCAGGCGGCGCACCATCGGCTTGCACCTGGCCGAGGTCAAGGGACCGGTGATGGACCGCCTGCGCCACAGCGACCTGCTGCGCGAACTGAATGGCAAACTGTTCCTCAGTACCGCCATGGCATGCGACCACCTGCAGTCGGCGGGCGGAAAGATTGAATAAAGCACATTTAAAATAGTTCTTTCGGGTAATAATACGCATGGACTTGAAGTCGATTTGACCCTATTATCAGGGGCAGCTTTCCATTTCAAACTCACCGATTGCCCGCCGATGCTGCACCGACTTGCCCGCCGCGCGGGACGAATTTCGATCGCCATGTTCGTCAGCGTGACGCTGACCGCCGTCGTCACGGTGGTGCTCACCACGTTTGCCCTGTATTTTTACTATGTCGAACGCGCGCAGCGCTGGGAGCAGCTGCACAAAACATTGGCCAACAGCGCCGACGAACTGGCGTCCGCCGTGGCGCTGCCAGCCTGGAATTTCGACGAAAACCAGATCACCACCATCATCAAGAGCGGTTTGAGCAACCGCGACCTGTACGCCAGCGCCGTGCTGCCGGCGGCGGGCGGCAAGCCGTTCATCCTCACTCGCGACGAGCAGGGACTGCTGCGCGAGACCACGCGCTTGCCCGACAATCCCGAGCTGTTGTCGGAACGGCGCAACATCGTCGCCACCGGCCAGCTGATCGGCACCATCACCGTGTACGCTTCGCCCGAGCGCATGATCGAGCAGCTGCGCCAGCGCCTGTATACCATCGTCGGCATGATTTTCGTGCTCGATGTGACCCTGGTGTTTTGCCTGTACCTGCTGCTATCGCACCTGATCTTCAAGCCGATCACCACCATCGAGCGCTATGCCGCCAACGTCAAGGCGGGGCAGAATCCGGGCGCCCTGGCGCCGCGCGACTGGTTTTTCGGCGAGCTCAATACCCTCAATGCCTCGATCCGCGAGATGGTGCAGTTGATGGACAGCCGCTACAAGGCGATGCACGACAGCGAGGAGCGTCTGCAAATTGCCAGCAGCGCGGCGTCGATCGGCATCTGGGACTGGAATGTCCGCACCGACGAAATGGTATGGGACGAGCAGATGCACCGCCTGTACGGCCTGGGTAACGGCCATGACCGCGCGGCGGTCAGCAGCAGGATGGAAATGGTGCACCCCGACGACGTGGTGCCGGTACGCGAGCTGATGACGCGCGCACTCAATGGCGCCGGCGACTTCGAGGCCGAGTACCGGGTGCTGTGGCCGGACGGCTCGGTGCACCACCTGTGCGGCGAGGCCGTGATTTTCCGCGACCAGGACGGCAGCCCGGCACGGATGGTAGGGGTGTGCTACGACGTTACCGAGCAAAAGAAGGCGGAGCAGGAACTGCGCCGCCACCGCATCCATCTCGAGGACCTGGTTGCGGAGCGCACCAATGCGCTGTCGGTGGCGGTGCGCCAGGCCCAGGCAGCCAACCAGGCCAAGAGCATCTTCCTGGCCAACATGAGCCACGAACTGCGCACGCCGCTCAATTCCGTGATCGGCTTTTCGCGCCTGATGGCAGACTCCAAGCACATGCTGCCCGACGAAAAGCGCAACCTGGCCATCATCCACCGCTCCGGCGAACACCTGCTGACGCTGATCAACGCCATCCTCGAGCTGTCGCGCATCGAGGCCGGGCGCGCCGTGCTGCAAACCGAGGCCGTGCGCATCGACGACGTGCTGCAGGAAGTGATGGACATGGTGAGCATGCGCGCCGAACAGACCGGCGTGGTGCTCGCGCTCGATTGCGACGGCCTGCCGGCCGGTGCGCGGGTGGATGGCACCAAGCTGCGCCAGGTGCTGCTCAATTTGATGTCGAATGCGGTCAAGTTCACCGGCAAGGGCAATGTCGTGCTGCGCGTGCGCGGCGCACCGGCGGCTGGCGACGACGGCCAGTGCCAGCTGTCGTTCGCCGTGATCGACGACGGCCCCGGCATCTCGCCCATCGACCAGACCCGCATTTTCGAACCGTTCATCCAGGCCGAAGGCCCGGGCGCCAAGGAGGGAACGGGCCTGGGCCTGACCATTTCGCGCGAATTCGTGCAGTTGATGGGCGGCGTGTTGTCGGTGCAGTCGGTGCGCGGCGCCGGCGCCACGTTCCAGTTTTCGATCCGGGTGCCGGTGGCCGACGCCGCGCAGGTGGGCGCGCAACTGGCGGCCCGGGGCGACGCGGGCGCATACGAGGCCCAGCAGCGCGCGCGTCGCCTGCTCGATGGCCGCGCGGTGGCCGGCAGCCACGGTTACACCGACGATGCCACGCCGCTGACCGCCGCCGACCTGGCGCAGCTGGCGCCGGCGCTGCGGGCGCGCCTCAAGGTGGCGCTGCAGGAACTGAACCTGGGCCGGGTGGCGCTGCTGCTCGAACCGCTGCCGCCCGAACTGCACCCGGTGGTCGCCCGCATCGAACACATGGTGCGGCTGCACCAGTACCCGCAATTGTGTACCTTGCTGGACCAGGCCGGAAACGTGCTGGAGACCAGGGCATGACAGGTATATGATGGCGTTTAGCTCACCATTGGCGCGATAGAGAGTTTTCATGCACCGCGATTTATCCGAACAACATACCAAGGGCGAAGTGCTGATCGTGGAAGACACGCCAGCGTCGCTCAAGCTCCTCAGCGATTTGCTCACCGACGCCGGCTACTACGTGCGACAAGCGCCCAATGGCGAACTGGCGCTGTGGACCGCGCAATCGCGCCCGCCCGAGCTGATTTTGCTCGACATCCGCATGCCCGGCATCGACGGCTTCGAGGTGTGCCGGCGGCTCAAGGAGTCGCCGCAACTGAGCCAGGTGCCGGTCATCTTCCTCTCGGCGCAGCACGATACCGACGACAAGGTGCGCGGCTTTGCGCTCGGCGCCGTGGACTTTATCGCCAAGCCGTTCCAGGCCGAGGAAATCCTGGCCCGCACCGACGCCCACGTGCGCCTGGGCCGCGCCCAGCATGCACTGGCGCGCGAGCGCGCCACGCTGGAACAGCGGGTGGTGGAACGCACGGCCGAACTGGCGCGCGAAATCGAGCAGCGGCGCGCCAACGAGGAATTCATGCGCTTGTCCAGCCAGGTGTTCGAGGCCACGCGCGACGCCATCGTGGTCACCGACCGCGAAGCCCGCATCGTTGCCACCAACCCTGCGTTCACCCAAATTTCTGGCTATACGCCCGAGGAAGTGCTGGGGCAGAACGTCACCATCCTGCACGCGGGCGAGCAGGATGCCTCCACCCTCGACGTCATGCGCCAGGCCATGGCCAAGACCGGCCACTGGTCCGGCGAGATGCTGGCGCGCCGCAAGAACGGCGAAACCTACCCGGGCCTGGTCAGCGCATCGGCGCTGCGCAACGAGGCCGGGGAGCTCACCAATTATGTCTCGCTGTTCCTCGACATCACCGAGCGCAAGGCGGAACAGCACCTGATCGATTTTCTGTCCCACCACGACGCGCTCACCGGGCTGCCCAACCGCCTGCTGGCGCGCCAGCGCTTCGAGCAGGCGCTGGCTGGCGTCCGCCGCGACGCGCGCGAGGGGCGCTGCCTGACGGTGATGTGCCTCGATCTCGACCGCTTCCGCAGCATCAACGACTCGTACGGCCACGAAGTGGGCGACAAGGCGCTGCAGGTGGTGTCGCACTTCCTGACCGATACCGTGCGCGATGGCGACATCGTTACCCGCCAGGGCGGCGACGAATTCCAGATCGTGGTGCAGGACGAATGCCAACTGGGCTCCACCATGGCGCTGGCGCAAAAAATCCTGGCCGGCCTGCGGAAGGAGCTGGTCATCGACGGCCAGCAGATTACCGTCACCGCCAGCATCGGCATTGCGGTCAGCCTTACCGACGGCGACAGCTTCGACGAACTGATACGCAGCGCGGATACGGCCCTGTACCGCGCCAAGGAAACTGGCCGCGACAACTACGCGTTCTTTACCGAACGCATGGACGCCGAAATCCGCGACAAGCTGGCAATCCAGAGCCAGCTGCGCGGCGCCATCGCGCGCGACGAGTTCGAGGTGCACTACCAGCCGCAAATGTGCCTGCGCGGCGGCACGCTGGCCGGGGCCGAAGCGCTCTTGCGCTGGAATAATGCGGTGCTGGGCCGGGTGCCGCCCAACCGTTTCATTCCGCTGGCCGAAGAATATGGCCTGGTCAATTCCATCGGCGACTGGGTGCTGGAGAGTGTGTGCGCGCAAATCAAGCAGTGGCGCGACGCGGGCCTCGGCGACGTCAAGGTATCGGTCAACCTGGCTGCCGGCCAGTTTGCCAACGACGCCACCGTGCCGTACGTGGAAAGCACGCTGCGCCGGTTCGGCGTGCCGCCGTCGTGCCTGGGCCTGGAAATCACCGAAGGCACGGTGATGGGCGACCCGGACAAGGCGGTGGCGGCGCTGCACCGGCTCAAGGATATTGGCGTGTCGATTTCGCTCGACGATTTCGGCACGGGTTATTCGAGCCTCGGGTACCTCAAGCGCTTCCCGATCGACACCCTGAAAATCGACAAGTCGTTCGTCGACGACGTCACCACCAGCCCCAACGACGCGGCCATCGCCCTGTCGGTGATCTCGCTGGCGCATAACTTGAACATGCAGGTGATAGCCGAAGGCGTGGAAACGCGCGAACAGGTGCAGTTCCTCACCGAGCGCGGATGCGATGAAATGCAGGGCTATTTTTTCAGCCGTCCCGTCAACGCCGAGGACTTTACCGAGCTGCTGCGCGAGCGCCGCAACCTGTTCGACCTGTGAGAGGCAACTTTACTACCTGGAGCATTATGGATAAGAAGTTCAGCGCGCTCGTTGCCGGCGCCTGCATGGTTTTGTCGGTCAACACGCTGGCCGCCGCACCCCGGCCAGCCCCCACGGCGGCCGACGCCCGCTTCAAGGCGATCTACACCGCGGAGCTCACCTGGCGCCAGAACGAGCGCCAGGAAAACGAGGAAGACGACGACAGCGGCGTGGCTGCCGCATTGCCCCGCATCGACGCCGCCACCCAAGCCCGGCGCCTGGCCTACTGGCAAGCAGTGATGAAAAAGCTCGACGCCATCGCGCCCGAAAAGCTGTCGGCCGAACAGCGCATCAACTATCATGTGTACCGGGCGCAGATTGGCGCCATGGTTGCCGAAATCGCGTTTCGCGAGTACGAAAAACCGCTCAATGCCGATACCGCGTTCTGGTCCAACCTGGCCTATGGCGCACGGCGCACCTTTACCAGCGAAAAGGAATACCGCGACTACATCGCCCAGCTGAAAGACGTGCCGCGCTATTTCGACGAGGAGATCGTCAACATGCGCGCCGGCCTGGCGCGCGGCTTTACGCCGCCCAAGGTCACGCTGGTGGGGCGCGACGCATCGATCACGTCGGTGACCGATGCCAAAAACCCGCACGACACGGTGTTCTACCTGCCGTTCAAGACCATGCCGGCCACCATGCCCGCAGCCTTGCAGGAGGAACTGCGCCAGCAGGGCGCCGCTGCCATCGCCGCCTCTGTCACGCCGTCGTTCGCCAGGCTGCTTGCCTTCATGCGCGACGAATACGTGCCCGGCGCGCGCGAAGACCTGGCCGCCGAAAATCTCCCGGACGGCAAGGCCTATTACCAGTCGAAGATCGTCGAATTCACCACCACCAGCCTGACGGCGGACGACATCCACGCCATCGGCGTGAGCGAGATGGCCAAGATCCGCGCCGAGATGCTGGACGTGATCAGGCGGACCGGTTTCGATGGCGACCTGCCCGCGTTCCTGCATTTCCTGCGCACCGACCCGCAGTTTTATGCCAAGACCCCCGAAGAATTGCTGATGCGTTCCGCGTGGGTGGCCAAAAAATTCGACGGCAAGGTAGGCCAGTATTTCGGCTACCTGCCGCGCCGCCGGTTTGCCGTGATCCCGGTGCCGGACGACCAGGCGCCGTTTTATACCTCGGGGCGGGGCGGTCCTGGCGTGTACCTGGTGAACACCTATAACCTGCCGGCGCGCGCGCTGTACAGCATGCCGGCGCTCACGCTGCACGAATCGGCGCCGGGCCACGCGTTCCAGATGCCGATCGCCATGGAGCAGAAAGGCCGGCCCTCGTTCCGCAATGCCTACATCTCCGCCTACGGCGAAGGCTGGGCGCTGTACACCGAGCGCCTGGGCGCCGAAATGGGCATCTACGAAACTCCGTACGAAACCTTCGGCATGCTCAGTTACCAGGCCTGGCGCGCATCGCGGCTGGTGGTTGATACCGGCATCCACAGCAAGGGCTGGACCCGCAAACAGGCGCAGGACTATTTGCGCGCCAATACTGCACTGTCCGACCACGAGATCGAAACCGAGGTCGATCGCTATATTTCGTGGCCGGGCCAGGCGCTGTCGTACTACCTGGGGCAGATGAGCATCATGAAGGCGCGCCGCAAGGCCGAAGCCGCGCTGGGCGCAAAATTCGATATCCGCCATTTCCACGACACCGTGCTGCAACTGGGCTCGGTGCCGCTGCCGGTGCTCGAAGCGCGGATCGACCGGTTCATCGAGGAGGGCGGCAAGAGCCCGTACGCTGCGCTCGATTGAATGCAGTCAGTGACAATTTGCGCATTTTGAAACAATGGCGATGCAGTAAAATTATTCTTTTGAGCAATCAACTGCATTTGCCGTTGCCGTCATCTACGCTTAGTCACAGGCCTTTCCTTGAATAAAAAATCCCTCGCGCTCGCCATTGCCGGCGCCTTCCTGTTCAGCATGAGCGCGCATGCCAGTGCGCCTGCCACCCCCGCCGCCGATGTCGCCAAAGCGGCCGCCGATTCCGAAATCGGCAAGGTATATGCCGCTGCGGCCAAGGAACTGGGCGTGCTCGATGCGCGCGAACCGAACATCAACAAGCGCATCGCCGCGTACCAGAAATTCTCGTACTCGGAAGAACTCAAGCCGCGCCTGAAAGCGATCTTCGGCACCGAGAAACCGTTCGAACTGGAGCGACTGGCCGACATCAAGGGGCGCCAGCAGTACCGCAGCGTGTTGACCGCAGGCAGCCACACCGAAGAACAGGCTAAAGTGGCCTGGAGCGACGTCACGCTGCGTGCCGACACCAACGTCGCCGGCAACCAGATGCATTACGCGGGCGACGTCAAGTCGTTGACCGTGGGTGTGGCCAGCAAAGCGCAGATCGCCGGGGTAACCATCGAAGGCCGCCAGACGCGCGCGACCGATGGCCTGTGGTACGGGTCGGTCAACATGGGCGTAGACAGCATCGCCGTGGCCGGCGCGCCAGGCCAGGGCTTCCTGCTGCAGGACCTGCGGTTCCAGACCGACCTGCAGCGGCGCGGCAAGGTCACCGATCTCGCGTACGGGCTGTCGATCAAGTCGGCCGGCGTGGGAGACAACACGGTGGAACGGATCAACGTGGCCACCCGGGTGCGCGGCATGGACAGCGCCGCGCTGGCCGACTTCATGCGCTTTGCCAGTTCGCCGCAGCTGCAGCAACTGGCGCCTGACGCCAGCGTCGAGGTGTTGATGAGAAAGGCCAAGGAATTGGGCAAGTCGCTGCTCACGTCCGGGCTGGAGATCATCATCGACGACATCAGCGCGGCCTGGCGCGGCCAGGTGGCGTCGCTCAAGGGCCGCATCGCCCTGGCCCCGTCCACCGATGCCGATCGCGCCTCGCTGCCGGCGCTGCTGAACAAGCTGACAGTACGCCTGGAAGTGCGGGTGCCGGTGCTGGCGGTGCAGGAATATGCGCGCATCACGGCCAGCAAGTCGCTGGACCGCAACGCGCCCGATTACGCGGCCAACCTGGCGCTGGCGCAAAAACAGATCGCCGACAAGCTGGTGGGCGACGTCGCCAAGACCGGCTTTGTGGCGGTGGACCAGGACGCGCTGCGCACGCTGATCGAATTCAAGGGCGGCGTGCTGACCCTGAACGGCAAGGGGCCGTCGATGTTCGGCATGACGGATGGCAAGCTGGCGTTGCCGCCGTCGGCGCCCGCCAGATAACCACCTGCCAGGTTGTGGTGGCGTGGGCGGAAGGCGATCCCCGTAACTGCCACTTCGGGCAGCCCGTGCAGGTTTGGTAGTGGGTGCCGGGAACCGGACAAACAGCTGATGCAAGGGGAAGGTATTGAAGCCAGACAGGAAAGCCCAGCGCGATGCCGTTTCGCGGTTAAGACTTGCAGCGTTGAGCGTCTACGTTCTATCGTTATGTCTGCCGGCACTGCAGACTTCGGATGGTAACGTGCTGGGATTGGTTGTGCTCATCGAAGGCGTGTTCGGCCCGATGATCGGGCTGTACGGCTGGTTTGCCAACCCGCTGCTGCTGGTATCGCTGGCGACGATGCGACGATTCCCGATACCTGCACTGGTGCTCTCGATGCTCGGGCTGTTGCTGGCAATCGCATCGGTGAACATCACCATCATTCCGTATGATGAAGGCTCTGCAAAGTTCATCGACTTCCATGCAGGCTATTTTGTGTGGTTGCTGTGTTTTCCGATTGCGATGCTGGGCGCGCTGTGGAAAATACTCAAACCGCGGTGACGATGTGCTGGCAGCTGTCGGGTCATCCCGCCAGTGCACTGACGGCAGATAGCGGCCAAGAACGGTCCTGGAACACAGATTGAAATGAGAACGCGCCATGGGTGTCACTAACAAGACTTTGGACGAACAGCTGATTCAGATGGTCCGTTCGTCGTCAGATCTGATGGATCTGCTGGATGCCGCCAGAAGATTAGAACTTACCTCATGGTGTATCGGTGCCGGGGCGGTAAGATCGTTGGTGTGGGACCGGCTACATGGATTTACAGCGCCGTCTCAGTATGATGACGTGGACGTCGTGTATTACGATGCCCAGTCTGGCCCGGCACAAGAAGTTGAACTTCAGCGCATGCTGCTTGAGCTCCGGCCTGGTATCCGCTGGGAGGTGACGAATCAAGCCTTGATTCATCATTGGTTTTTAACTCGTCATTCTCAGATTGTGCCGCAGCTACGTTCACTCGCTGAAGGTGTTGCAACCTGGCCAGAGTATGCGACCTGTGTCGGCGTCAGATTAAACCTGGACAACTCTATCGACGTCATCGCGCCGCACGGCCTGGAGGATTTATTCCAGCTGCGGTTACGGCATAATCCGGCGAGGGCGAGTTCGGTGGTATTCAATCAGCGTGTAGCATCGAAACGATTTATCGAGCGCTGGCCGATGCTGTCAGCCTGTACCGAAAGAACTGCCGAGTCTTCCGAATGAATAGTTTGGAGCAATTCACTGCTCGGGCGGCACCGGGTCGACGATTTCTGGCGCACTGCCTGGCGGTACTCGCAGTCGCTGTGCAATTGCCGGCGCAAGCGCAGACGCAGGAAGCGCAGCGCCCGCCGCTCCCCATGAAGGTCACGTTAGCCAAGGAGTGCGGCGTTGATAAGAATACTCCGCTGCCGGATCGCCAGGTGGACTTTTGCCCCAACGGCGGAACGACCCTGATCGCCGCTATCGAGCCAGGGGCGGTCGCCGGGCGACGGCTGGTGGTTACGATGGACCTGGATACAGCAGACGGACCCGACATCCCTGCGCAACTATCTCTGGCAAGTTTCGGCGCAAGCCCGGAGCCCATGACATCTAGCGTGACGGTTCATCTGCTCACGCCCGGTCGGTTGCAGATTAGCGTGTACGTCCCCAACGATGCCAGGCAGGTCTGGTGGGCGTTCACGGGGGGATGGGGCGGCATTAACGGCAGAACAGCACAGGTAAGGATCCGCCGCATCGAAGCCCAGATCAGCCAGCAAACCTTGGCCTCGGGGACCATGTGCGCTCCCTGTAAGACCTACTTGGATAATGTCCTCGAGCAGGTAAGGACGCATTTTCTTTTCATCGACGAAATGCCCTTCGATACTGTTGCGCGCGGACTGAGAGAGAGCGCAACAGGCGCGGAAAATGTTGCCGAACTGGATAGTGCGCTAAAACTGCTAGCACGGAAGTTAAACGAGGCCGAGCGCAGCGCGGGCGCACCTGCGCACAGTTATTATTGGACGCGATCAGAATCAGCCATGATGTCCGCATCCCCTCTCGAAGCGCACGACGCGACTTCCGCGAAGACATCTTTTTTCAACACCCAATTGCTGAACGGCCGTGTCGGCTACGTTCGCTTCAGAGGCTTCCTGTGTCCAGAGATGGCGCAATGCCAGATTTATGCCCGTGATTTGCGCAGCGAGATGGTGCGACTGTACCGCCAAGGTGCACGAACATGGGTGATCGACTTGCGTCCCCATACCGGCGGCAACATGTGGCCCGCGCTCGCCGCCCTGCGGCCACTGCTCGGCAGTGGTACCGTGGGATACTTCCTTGACGCAGCGGGACGCAAGACGGCAGCGTGGACCTTGGGCAACGACAATGCTGCCATCGCCGGTCAACGTTACTTCACCGACCCGCCGCCCTTTTTCGATGGATCGAGCCACAGCGTGGCCGTGCTGGTCGGCGACCAGACGAGCAGTAGTGGCGAAATGTTGGCCATTGCCTTCCAGGCCAGGCGCGGGACCCGCTCTTTCGGCATGCCTACGTCTGGCTACATCACCGGGGTCTACAATCCGCCCGACCCGTATGGCAATGTGCTCGGCATCGCCGGGACATATGTTGCGGATCGGCATAGTCGGAGGGTATTCCCGCGCATTGTGCCCGATGTGACCGTCGATGCACACGGCAGTGCCGAAAACGACGCTACGCTCGATCAGGCATTAAAGTGGCTGGCAAAGCAGCAGTGACTCATGCAGTGCCGTCCGCGAGTGCGACGGCTTAAAAAAAAATGGTTGGGGCAGACCAGGCTGACCGTGAAGAGAATAGCATAGACTGGCCATCGGTTGATTTGCGTGACAAGGACCGAGGAACGAAGTAGTAGAGATTCTTAAGGAAGGGAAAGTCAAGACTAAGCGATGCGGAACGCGCTGAAGCGCATGGCCCTCGATTGGATAGACGCACGTAAAAAATTGAAGAGGTTAGCAATTGTGAGTCAATGACGGCTTTGGGGCGGCAGCCAGCGACAAGCTCCGCCAGAATCAGCCATAAATTTACCCGGGCAATAGTAGATCAGATGAACGAAGAAGAAAAACACACAAATAATCGGAGAAAGTTGCGTGCCGAGTTACCAAAGCTCGCACGCGGCGATCAACTTGGTGTTGGATATTCTGAAATTTCCCAATCTGAGCCCGGGAAAATAGCTGTTTCCCACAACAGTGGCCGACTAAATGTGCTTTTTGTTTGCAGCAAAAACCAGTGGCGCAGTCCGACGGCAGAGGCAGTGTGGCGCGGTCATCCGCAATTGAATGTGCGGTCTGGAGGAACGAGCCCGAATGCCCGGCACCACGTGTCGGTGGACGACATTCGGTGGTCCGACGTCATCCTGGTGATGGAAGAAAAGCATAAGTCGCGGCTGAAAGCAGAATACACGCGGGTTCTGGATGCTAAACCCATCCACGTGCTTGATATCCCCGACGATTACAAGTACATGGATGCCGAACTGGTTGCACAGTTAAGGCAAACCGTACCATCGATCCTGATGCTGGAGTGATGCCAGCTCATGTTGATTCGTAAAGCGCTTCCCACCGATAATGCTGCTGCACGGGCGTTGGTCCTGAAATCACTGGCGTCTTTCGGATTAGTGGCGGATTTCGACACCCTCGATGCCGCCGTTGGTGCGCTTGGCCAGGCCGACACTCCGAACGATATCGAATTGGTGGCAGAGGTAGATGGCAAACTGGTCGGCTGCCTTGCCATTCAGCGGCTAGAGGGGGCTGTCGCCAAGTTGTTCGGCTTCCACGTCGATGCGAGCATGCACGGGCAGGGCCTTGGCCGTGCGCTGCTGGGCGAGGCAATCTCCCAAGCCGTCAGCCATCGTTTCACGCAAGTGACGCTGGAGACCTGGGGCAGCATGGGGGCGGCGGTGCACCTGTACCAGTCCCTGGGATGGGTTCGTGGCCCGGACCCGCTGCCGGAAAGTGGCGCGGACCGCTTTTACTGCCTGACGCTAACCCGGTAAAACCCAGCCGCGCGTGCCGGAATCGGCAAGCCGTTGCAGCGATCTTTTAACGCAGCATATCGTTGGCAATCCACTCCAGCACCGCCGGCCGGTGCGGCTGCCAGCCCAATAAGGTGCGGGCGCGCTGGCCGCGCACGCGGCTGTTGGAGCCGAGACCGTACGATGCCATCTCGTAGCCCCATTCTTCTATCGCCTGGTCCAGAGGCCAGTCCTGCGCTGGGCCCAGGTTCAGCGCCTTGGCAATCGCCGCGCTCATGTCGCGGAACGACGCCTCGCCGCTTTCCACGAAATAGAAGGTGCCCGCCGGGGTTTTTTCCAGCGCCAGCAGGTACAGGTCCACCACGTCGTCGATGTGTACATTGGACCAGATGTTCAAGCCGGGACCGACGTGGCGCACGATGCCGCTCTTGCGCGCCTGCTTGAGCAGGCGTGGGAGCTGCACGCTGTCGCGCGGCAGCGCGCCGTGACCGTAGATCAGCGTATTGCACAGGACCGCCGAACGCACGCCCCGGTCGGCGGCGCTCAATACCAGGTGGTCGATGGCCACGCGCGCGGCCTTGTCGGGCGTGGGTTCCGGCAGATGGTCTTCATGATAGATCTTGTCGGTGCCCAGGCCTCCGGAGGCATCGCCGACGATGCTCGACCCGCTGGTGTGCAGGAACGGCTTGCCCGATCCGGCCAGGCCCTCGATGATCGCTTCCACCGCCGCGCGGTTGTCGCTGCTGGCGGCATTGATCACGGCATCGGCTGCACGGGCCTGCGCCACCAGCAAATCGTGGTCGGCCAGGGTGCCGACGATGCCGGTGACGCCGATGCTGGCCACTTCCGCCACCTGGTCCGGGTTGCGCACCAGGCCTGTGACTTCGTGGCCTGCCTTGACCAGCCCTGCGGCGATCGAGCCGCCGATAAACCCTGCTGCGCCCGTGACGAATACTTTCATGCTGTGCTCCTGGTTCGATGGGTAGACGACCAGTATGCGGACGTTCGGTCCATCGACCAAGAGGCCTGCGGACAAAGTACCTTTGCCGCAGCTGCAAGAATCGCAGCTTTACGGCGCGTTCATCATTTCTTCGAGCAGCGGCTGCATGGCGTCGGCCCATAGCTGGTAACCGGCGGCGTCCGGGTGCAGCTGGTCCGGCATGACGGCATCGGGAATGCGTCCGTCCGGCCCCTGGAACACCTTGCCGATATCGAGGAAGCGCACGGTTTTGCCGTTGTCCATGCGTGCCAGCTCCGCGTTTACCGCGCGGATGGTGTCCATGCGCTTGGCCGCTTCCGCCACGAAGGCCGGGGTGACCGGGCCGCCGAAACGGTCGCGTGGCCCCCGTGGAAATACGCCCAGCAGCAGCACCCTGGTGTTTGGCAGCCTGGCGTGCACCATGTCGATGATCTTGCGGTTGGCGGCGGCGATATCGGCTGCGCTGTAATCGAGGCTGTTGTTGGTGCCGATCATGAGCACCGTTACCTTGGGCGCGATGCCATCGAGTTCGCCATGTTCGATGCGCCAGATGACGTGCTGGATGCGGTCGCCGCCGATGCCGAAATTGGCCGGCTGGTATTTGCCGTAGTATTTGTCCCAGATCTCGGGCGCCTTGCGCCAGTTGTCGGTGATCGAATCGCCCAGGAACAGCAGGCCCACCGGGCCGCTTCTGGCGCGCGCCAGGTTGATCTCGTGCTTTTTCAGGAATTTGCCGTCGTCTTGTTTGGGCACGGCGACGGACGCGCTTTCTTTCGGATTGCTGATTGCCTGCCCGTGTACCGGACCGGCCAGCAGCGCCATTGCCAGCAGTGCGCCGGCGGCAGTTTGCATTGATGCGAATTTCATGGAAACTCCTTGTTCAAGATATTGGTATGGGGGCGCACCGGTTCGACGGTGCCGCCGAACCAGATCGACAGGTACACCAGCGGCACCAGCGCCGCGCCCAGGATGAAGAACGGCGTGTAGTTGCCGCCGGCCGTGAGCACGGGCACCAGCTGCATGCAGCCGATCACGCCCAGCACGGCAGCAGTGCCGCTCACGCCGGCCAGCGAGCCGACGGTGCGGCCGGAAAAGAAGTCGCTGGGCAGGGTCTGGATATTGGTGATCGCGGCCTGGAAGCCGAACAGGATCACGGCAATCGACAGCACGGCGGCCAGCGGCGTAGCAGCCACGGTGGTGAGCAGCAGGGCCGGGAACATCACGATCAGGCCCAGCGCAATGACGAATTTGCGGGCGCGATTGACAGACCAGCCGCGCTGCAACAGCCGGCCGCAGAACCAGCCGCCGGCCAGCGCGCCGATGCCGGCGCCCACGTACGGCACCCAGCCAAAGAGGCCGATCTGCTTGACATCGAAGCCGAATTTTTCGTTCAGGTATAGCGGCAGCCAGCCCACGAACAGCCACCACACGGGATCGATGAAGAAGCGCGCGGCGATCACGCCCCAGCTCTGACGGTGGCGCAGCAGTTGACCCATGGTCGGCACATATTCGTCCACCTTGACGGCGGCTTGCGCCGGTTGCTGGCCTTGCAGGATATACGCGCGCTCCTCGTCGGTGATCCATGGGTGGGTGTCGGGGCCGGATTTGTACACGATCAGCCACGGCACGATCCAGATAAAACCGAGCGCGCCAATCAGGATGAAGGTGGTTTTCCAGCCCACGTACGCATACAGGAACGCCACCAGCGGCGGCGCGATGATCGACCCCACCGAAGCGCCCGCGCCGAAGATGCCTTGTCCCAGCGCCCGTTCGCGCACCGGGAACCATTCGGCAATCGCCTTGGTGGCGCCGGGCCAGTTGCCGGCTTCACCGATGCCGAGCAGGGCGCGCAACAGCGCGAACGACAGCGCGCTGCGGGCCACGAAGTGCAGGCCGATCGATACCGACCACACCAGGATCGACAGCAGAAATCCCACCCGTGTGCCGAGCGCATCGAAGATCTTGCCGAACAGCGACTGGCCGATCGCGTAACCGACCAAAAACACGGTGATGATGTTGGCGTAATCGCGCTTGTCCAGGCCCAGTTCCGCCGCGATGCCGGGCCACATGACGGCCAGCGCCGAGCGGTCGATGTAGTTGATGATGGTGGCTGCTGCGACCAGTGTCATTACCAGCCAGCGCAGTCCTTTCTTGGTCTTCATGCCCTTGTCTCCTTATGGTTTCTATGAATGGGGCAGTCGATTCACGTTCGTGCAACCGGCGGTGCTGTCGCATCCTGCAGCTGCTCGCGCGTGGGCAAGCCTTCGCAGTCGCCACGGAACTGCACCACGCGCGCGCCGATGGCGTTGCCGCGCGCGGCAGCCTGCGCCAGCGGCAAGCCTTCCAGCAGGGCGCTGGTCACGCCCACCGCAAAGCCGTCGCCGGCGCCCACCGTGTCCACCACGGCGGTCACCGGGTAGCCGGGGGCGATGCCGCGTGCCGTTGCGTCGGCGTAGTACGCACCGGTGGCGCCCAGTTTGACCACCACCTGGCGCGCGCCGCGTTCCAGGTAAAAGTCGGCGATGCCGGCGGCATCATTGCGCCCGGTGAGCAGCCGGCCTTCGGCCAACCCCGGCATCACCACGTCGGCCAGTTGCGCCACTGCGTTCAACGTCTCGATCATGGTCGCCTGCGAAGACCACAGGCGCGGCCGCAGGTTGGGATCGAACGTGACGGTGCGACCGGCAGCGCGTGCATCGCGCGCCATGGCGAACACCAGTTCGCGGCAGCCGTCCGACAGCGCTGGCGAAATGCCGGTCAGGTGCAGCAGGCGCGCCTGGTGCCACGGATCGGTATCGGATAACTCAGCGAGAAGCGCAGCGGGCGACAGGTGGCTCGCGGCCGACCCGCGCCGGTAATATTCCACCTGCGGATCGCTGCCGTCCGCCGTCATCGCCTTGAGCATGAAGCCGGTGGGGTGGTGCGGGTCAATGCTTACGCGGCTGCGGTCGATGCCCTCGGCGTCCATGAACGCCAGCAGGTTGGCGCCCAGCGTATCGTCCCCGAGCGCCGACAGGTAGCCCACCTGCAAACCGAGCCGCGACAGCCCCACCGCTACATTGAGTTCGGCGCCGGCCGTGGCGCGCTCGAAGTCGCGCACCTCGGCCAGCGGCGCCGCCGTGCGCGCAATGAACAGCGCCATGGCTTCACCGACCGTGATGACATCGTGTATGCGCTCAACCACGGGCCGGCCTCATGACGGTAACCAGTGACGACTCGCGCGCGGCGGGCAGAGAGATGCGCAGCACCGAGCCGCGTTCCTCGCGCGGGCCCTTGTCCACGTTGCCCGGTGGCCCGGCCGCCGTCACCACGCCTTTCTCGATGAGGGCCTTGGCGCCGGCGGTTTTTACGTCCACCTGCAGCGCCGCCGGTTTGCCTGCGACCAGGTAACGCTGCCTGCCGTTGCCGGCAATCGTCGTGTCGCCATGCACTTGCGCAGTCAGTACCACGGGCCGCGCGGCGCGCAGGGTATCGGTGGTGGTCCAGGCGCCGCCCTCGAACGTGAAGCGGCGTTCCAGTTTTTCCACGCCCAGTTCCGGCCTGAACGCCCCGGCCAGGTCGGCCACGATTTCGGCGCGGTCGGATGCCAGGTTGACGGTGGTAAGGCGGATGCTGTCGAGGCGCGCGTACGGATAGTCGGCAAAGGCGTCGTGGCCGTGGCCCTCGTTGGCCTGGCCCTGGCCGTCGATCAGCACCGTGTTACTGAGGTTGCTGCGCGGGATGCCGGCATAGCCCATCGGACCGGACAAATACGTGCCGTTGGCGTACAGGATAAAACTGCCGGCGTCGGGGTGCGAGTGGCCCATCGACAGGTGCCAGTCCGGCAGCTTGTCGAACAGCGTGGCCGCATGGTGGCCTTCCGGCGGGCCGGCGCGGAAGGCGAATGCGGTGGCCTTGTCGGTCCAGTCGCTGCGCCAGTACACGGTGCCCAGGTCGTCGAAATGGTGATGCGGGGCCAGTGCGGTGATCGGTGCTGCCTTGAGCGACGCGTCGCGCCATTGCAAGGTCCAGAAGTCTTCCGCGCACACATGGCCCAGGGACTTCATCCAGTCCGCCACGCCCTGCGCTTCGGCGCTCTTGAAACGCGCTGCCAGGCGGTAGATCAGGTTGTAGTTGGAATGCAGCTTGCCGTTCGGGTGGGTGCGCGCGGCTTCGTCGCCGTGGCGCGAGCGCGTGAGCGGTCCTTCGAATGCATCGCCGAAGTCGAAGATGTCCTGGCCGTTCGGCGTGAGCGAGTGGGCCATGTACAGGTGGGCCTTCTGCAGCGCTGGATGATCGTATAGGTCGTCGCCGGCAGCGTGGGCAAAGGCGTCGAGTGCGTGGATAATCCACGGCATCGAGAATACCCAGTATTCCACGCCCTCGTAGAAATAGCCGTCGGGCGAGGCCACGTCGAGCACCCGCGAGAAGATGGCGCGCGACTGCGCGGCCCAGGCTGCGGCTTCCGGCTCTTCGTCCCAGATCGCGTAGGCGGCAATCGCCAGGCCGGCAATCGGGATGAAGCAGTGGTTCTGGCTGTACGAGAAGGTCTTGCCCGGCTTGGGCGTGAAATACGCAGCCAGCAGGCGCGCCTGGTGCGCCAGCTTGTCGCGGTAGCGTTTGCGCTCTTCTTCGGTCAGCACGTCGAACAACAGGTCGTAACCCATGCCCAGACCGTACAGCAGGTGGCCGGCGGCCAGATCCACGTTCGGTTTGCTGTAGGTGTAGCCCCACACCGGGTAGCTCACGGCGGCTTCCATGTACTTGCGGGCAGCGGCCAGGTAACGCTCGTCGCCCTCGATGCGGTACGCCATCGCGGCGCCGGCAATGCCGATGGCCACGGTGTTCTGGGCGCGGCGCTTTTGCGCGGGGGAGGCGGCTGGTTCCTGCTGCATGGCGACCAGGCCGGCCAGCGCCTGCTGCCATTCTTCCTTGTGGGTGGTGGCGGCGCGCTGTTTCAGGTCGGCCAGGCCGGCACTGGTGATGAACACGCGCGGGTGCACGCCGCGCAGTTCGGCGCGCAGCGGCGCCGGGTGGGCCTGCATCACCGCCTGCAGCGGGTGCGGGCCGCCCTTGGCTTTGCCCTGCTTGGGGCCGAGCGCTTCGCGTGCATCCTGCGCCAGCAGGTTACCGTGCGAAAAAGCAGGCAAGGCCAGTGCGGCGGCGCCCAGAAAACGGCGTCGTGTGATCGATGGATTCATGTGCGTTTCCTGATTAGTAGAGGGCGAGACCGCCGTTGACCTGGATGATTTCGCCGGCCAGGAAGGCGGCGCGGTCCGAAGCCAAAAACACCACCACGTTGGCCACGTCGTCAGGCTGGCCTTCGCGCTTGGCCGGGGTGCGGTCGGCAATCGCCGCGCGGTTGGCCGGCGTGTTGAAAGTGTCGTGGAAGCGGGTGGCGATCAGGCCGGGCGCCACGCCGTTGACGCGGATGCCCAGCGGGCCCACTTCCTTGGCCAGCGCGCGGGTAAAGGTGGCCACGGCCGCCTTGGACGACGCATAGTGCGCGGAGCCGGGGCCGCCGCCGTCGAACGCGGCCAGCGACGACATGGTGACGATGGCGCCGCGTCCGCGCGGTTCCATCCGTTTGAGGGCGGCCTGGCAGATCAGGAAAGTGCTGGTGAGATTCAGGTTGACCGACTCGTTCCACAGCGAGAGCGGCATGTCCACCACACGGCAGCGCTGGATCAGGCCACCGATGTTGGCGAACAGCGTGTCGATTTCGCCGATGGCGCTTTCTGCCTGGGCAAACACCTGCTCGGCGACGTCGGCGTCCGCCACGTCGGCGCGGATGGCGTGGGCCTGGCGGCCAAGGGAGCGGATTTGCGTGACCACCTGCTCCGCTTCCTCGGCACTGCTCCAGTAAGTGAGCACCACGTCGGCGCCCGCGGCGGCCAGTGCCAGCGACGTGGCCTTGCCGATGCCGGAGGCGCCGCCCATGACGAGGGCTTTTTTGCCGTTCAGTTCAGTAGTTTGCTTGGTTTCCATGTTTGTCTCCGTGTAAATTTGTAGGGTCAGGATTGCGGGGGTGTTGCGGTGGATGATCGGACGATCAGTTCCGGCGCGAACAGCGCGCCGTCGGCGGTATCGTCCGGCGTCAGGATGCGTTGCAGCGCGGCGTCGGCCATCGCCTGGATCGGCTGGCGCAGCGTGGTCAGTGGCGGATCGTGGGCCGCACAAAAGAAAATATCGTCGATGCCAATTAGCGAGATATCGGCCGGAATGCGCCGTCCCAGCTGTTTCAGTCCCACGCCCACGCCGATGGCCATCATGTCGTTGATCGCGATGGCGGCAGTGGGGCGCGCCGACGACGTGACGATGCGGGCCGCCGCGCTGCGACCGAGTTCGAACAGCCGGGTGTCGCCATGCAGGTCGGTGGGACCGTCGGTGGCGTCGGCGATGATCAGCTCACCATTGATGCCGGCGGCCGACGCGGCCTGCTGAAAGCCGCGTATGCGTTCCTGGCGATTGAGCGTGTACGGCGGCGGCGTCACCAGCGCAATCGAGCGGTGGCCCAGCATGGCCAGGTGTTCGACAGCCTGCGTGGTGGCAGCCGCGTTATCCATCGAAATGGTGGCGATGCGCTTGTGCGATTCGTCGTCGCGCTTGATGTCGAACGCCACCACCGGGCAGCGGGAAGTGACCGCCGCCAGGTGCTCGGTGTCGCTCAGTGCCGAACCGGTGATGATGCCCTTGACGCCGTAGGCCAGCAGGTCGGCCATCACGGCCCGTTCCCGTTCCGGATCGCGAAAGGTGCTGAAGGTCATGACATGGCAGTGGTGGCGGGCGGCCGCCGCCTCCACCGCGCAGGCCAGCGCGCCGAAGAACTGGTTGGCCAGCGAAGGCACCAGCAACCCGACCATCGACGCCACACCGGTTTTCAGCTGGCGGGCGGCGTTGTTGGGCCGGTAGCCCAGCTGCTCGATCGCCTGCTGGATCTTGGCTTGCGTGTCCGGCCGCATCTGGCCCATGCGGTTGTTGAGGAAATTCGAGATGCTGGACGGGGACACCCCCGCCAGGCGCGCGACATCCTGAATTTTTGGTTCGCTCATGTTTTCCTTGGTTCTTCGTTGAGCAGCTGGTCAGAAATTGACGTCCAGCCGGGCGGTGTAATAGCGGAATGCGTCGCGCGCCGGCTGCCAGCCGTACGAACGAATATCGGGTCCCGTCGTTTGTTTGAAGTTCAGGAAGCTGCCGCCGTTGCCCACCGAGTAGTGGTGGTCGAACAGGTTCTTGATACCGAGCGACAGCTTGTACTTGCCATCCCGGCTGCCGATCGACGTGCCCAGGTCAACTATAGCAACTCCGGGCCGTTTCAGGCTGGGGTCCTGGCTGATGGCGCCCTGCACCTTGGACTGCGCACGCACGTTGGCGTTGATGGCCGTCTTGAAGCGCTTGAACGGCAGCGTGTACTCGCCACCCAGGTTGCTCTTCCACTTGGGCGAGTTGGGCATCATGCCGCCGCTGGCATCGCGCAGGAATGCGCCCGGCACCAGTTCGTTGGGCACGGTGCAATCGGTGGCGCCGCTGTAGCACGGACCCTGGCGCCAGTTGACGACGGTGGCGCGGGTGTAGGCCAGGTTGGCGGACAGCAGGAATTCGCGCGTGATCAGCGCCGTGGCGTCGGCCTCGAAGCCCTGGGTCTGGATCTTGGGAATACTGTACAACACGCTGGCCTGGCTGCCGTCCGAGAAGCGCTCGGTGGCCGACGTTTGATAGTCGCGGAAGCGGGTCTTGAATATGGCCAGGTTCAGCGTGGCGCGGTTGTTCCACAGGTTGGCCTTGAAGCCGGCTTCGTAGCTGGTCGCTTCTTCCGGCGCCAGCGGCAGGCGCTTGAACACGTTGACGTTGTTGGCGCCGCTGGTCATGTCGTACGCCACACCCTTGGTGCCGGTGGACGCGGTGCCGTACACCATGGTGTTGGGTGTGAGCTTGTAGCCGTAACCGAGCTTGCCGGTCACGTAGTTTTCGTGGTGCTTCGGCGCGATGTAGAGATTTTCGCCGGTGTGCACGTTGTTCGGCGCCGACGACAGCAGGCTGTCGATGGTGTGGAACATGTAGTCGTTCGATTCGCGGGTAAAGCGCACGCCGGTCGTCAGTGTGTGCCTGGGCATGAAGTCCCACGTGCTGTTGAAGTATAGCGCCCGGTTCAGTACCGACGACGTGGTGTCGTAGTTGGTCCAGCTGGTCTCCTTGACAAACGGATTGCCGCGCCGGTAGTAGCGGTCGATGCTGGTGCGGGCGATCCACAGGCCGGCCAGGTAGCGGAAGTTGCCGCTGTCCGGGGACGTCAGGCGGAATTCCTGGCTGGTCATCTTGGTGTCCATGGTGCCGTTGATCTCGGGCGACTCGTTGATGCCGGACGGGTTGCCGAAGTGGTCGAGCTGGTAGAACGTGGACACCAGGTCGATATTGTCGTTGTCGCGGAAGTCATTGGACTTGTTGTTGTCCACCGACGTGATCGACGTGATCGCGTGGCCGGCCAGCGGCGAGTTATCCGGGAACAGGTAGTTGACGCGCACGCCGATGCCGCGGTCGGTTGCTTCCAGCCCGGTGGGCGAATCGTTGCGGATGGTGGTGTTGAACTCGGAGACGTTAATCCCGCGCAGCACCTCGGTATTGGAGAGCGCCGTGTAGCGCTTGTTGTACAGGTAGCCCACGCCCGGGCCGATCTTGTTGACGGCGGCGGTGTTCCCGGTGCGCAGCATGTGGTCGTAGCGCGGCGCGAACTGCACGTCCAGGTCCGGCGTGACTTGCCACTGCACCTTGGCGAAGAAGGTTTTGCCTCCCGAGCCGTTCTGCATGCTGTCGGTGGTGAGGTTGTACAGCAGGCCGGGGAAGTTGGTTTTACTGGCGAATACGCGCACGCCCACGGTGTCGGACACGCGTCCGCTCACGGAAGTCTGTACGCGGTATTCGTCGTCGCTGCTGCGAAACAGCGACAGCTTGCCCTTCATCGGGCCGGCGCCGATCGGTTTGGTGGTGATCACCACCGCACCGGCAATGGCGCTCTTGCCGAACATGGTGCTTTGAGGGCCCTTGAGCACTTCCACCCGGGCCACGTCGGACTGGTCGCGAAACGCCTGCTGCGCCTGGGCGTACGGCATGTCGTCCACGATCACGGCGACGTCGCCTTCGATGCCGATGTTGTTCGACGTGGTGCCGATGCCGCGCATATTGATGCTGTTGGTGCCCACCTGGGTGCCGGTGGAAATGGTGAGCGCGGGCGACAGGTTGACGATGTCGTCGAACTCGCGCACGTTGTTGCGCTCCAGGGTTTCGCCCGTGAGCACCGAGATCGATTGCGGCACGTCTTCGAGCTTTTCGATGCGGCGGTTGGCCGAGACGATGACTTGCTCCAGCTGAGGCGCGCCGGTCTGGATGGGCTGCGCCGCGTCCTGGGCGTGGGCCATGGAAGAAAACTGCAGCAATGCCAGGGCGGCAGCCATGGGTTTATAGGGCAGGGGAATGCCTGCACGCGTGGTGGTGATCATCGGTTGTCTCCGTTGTTTGATTTTATGGTAATCCGACTGCTGCTACAACGATTCACTGCAACGATGCAGCTTTAAGGCGATTTGTAGGCTCTGCGGCTTACTAAATCGATTTAGTGCAACGATTTAGTAAGGATATAGGAAAGGATTTTCATGTCAACATTTATTTACTTGCGTGAGAATTGCGCTACATTGGTGCAAATGCACCGTGGTGGTGCGTTTACGTGTTAAAACCGCTGTGAATCGCGGCAGTGGGCTGGCACACAGCTTGCATAGGGCAGTACATTATTTTTAAATGTTTCCGTCATGCCAGATTGCACCCTCGCGAGCGACCGTACTACCAGCCAGCCCGGCGCCGCCTGGCAGGCCGGCCTGACGCTCGGATTTGCCGACGACGGCGGCACCACGCGGCTATTTAACAACCGCCACCACGGCCCGCTGCGCGTGCAGAAAGCGCTGTACCCGGAAGACCGCAAGGTTTGTCATGCGATCGTGGTCCATCCGCCCGGCGGCGTGGTGGGCGGCGACCAGCTGGAGATCGACATCGGTGTAGGCGACAACGGCCACGCGTGCATCACCACGCCGGGCGCGGCCAAGTGGTACCAGGCCAACGGCAAACGCTCGCGCCAGACCGTGCACCTGCACGTGAACCACGATGCGGTGCTCGAATGGCTGCCGCAGGAAACCATCTTTTTCGACACCGCCGACGTCACGCTCGAGCACCACGTGGAGCTGGCGCCGGGCGCCACCTACATCGGCTGCGAAATCCTGTGCATGGGCCGGCGCGGCTCCGGCGAAGTGTTCAACACCGGCACCGTCACCCAGCGCAGCAGCATCCGCCGCGCAGGACAATTGATCTGGTGGGAGCAGGGCGCCATGCTGGGCGGCCGGCTCGATAGCCCGCTGGCGCTGGGCGGGCGCACCGTGTGCGCCACCCTGATCGCAGCGGGCCAGCCGCTGCCGGCCGCGCAAATGAACCAGCTGCTGGCCGACATCCGCGCCGACGTGCTGGCCGACGGTTCGGCCAACCCGGCGGTCAACGGCGCCCTCGCGTTCGGCGTTACGCATACCAAGGGCGTGCTCGTGGCGCGCCACCTGGGCGACGACAGCGAGACGGCACGGCGGCTGATGTTGAACGTGTGGCGCCGCATTCGCCCGCACCTGCTCGCACGCGAGGCGGTTACGCCGCGCATCTGGCAAACCTGAACCCGCAGCGCCTGCGACGCATAAAAAAATACGAATACAACCGGAAGCACCATGGAACTGACACCGAGAGAAAAAGACAAACTGCTGATTTTCACCGCCGGCATCGTGGCCGAACGGCGCCTGGCGCGCGGCCTGAAACTGAATTACCCGGAGGCGGTGGCGCTGATCACCTGCGCCATCATGGAGGGTGCGCGCGACGGCAAAACCGTGGCACAGTTGATGTCCGAAGGGCAGACCATCTTGTCCCGCAAGGATGTGATGGAAGGCATCCCGGAGATGATTCCCGACATCCAGGTGGAAGCCACCTTCCCCGATGGCAGCAAGCTTGTCACCGTCCACAACCCCATACCCTGAACGAGGAGATCACGATGATACCCGGTGAATTTCGACTCAAGGAAGGCGAGATCGGTTTGAACGAAGGCCGCGAAACAGAAACAGTGGTGGTGACCAACCAGGGCGACCGTCCGGTGCAGGTTGGCTCGCACTTTCATTTTTTTGAAGTGAACACGGAGCTCAAGTTCGAGCGCTGGAAAGCATACGGCCGGCGCCTGAACATCGCTGCCGGCACTGCCGTGCGGTTCGAACCGGGCCAGCAACGCACGGTGGAGCTGGTTACGCTGTCGGGCGACATGGAAGTCTATGGCTTCAGCGGCAAAGTCATGGGCAAGCTCGATAAAACCCCACCAAAAGAATAAAAACTCAGCTAAAAGGCAGACATGGCTACAATCTCGCGCCGCGCTTATTCGGAGATGTTCGGTCCCACCACCGGGGATCGCATCCGGCTGGCCGACACCGAACTGTTTATCGAAATCGAACACGATTACGCCATCTACGGCGAGGAAGTGAAATTTGGCGGCGGCAAGGTAATCCGCGACGGCATGGGCCAGTCGCAGCGCACCCGGTCCGACCCGCTGGTAATGGACACCGTGATCACCAACGCCGTGATCATCGACCACTGGGGCATCGTCAAGGCCGACATCGGCCTGCGCGACGGCATGATCGCCGCCATCGGCAAGGCCGGCAACCCGGACATCCAGCCCGGCGTAACGATGATCATCGCTGCCGCCACCGAGATCATCGCGGGCGAAGGCAAGATCGTCACGGCCGGCGGGGTGGACACCCACATCCACTTCATCTGCCCGCAGCAGATCGAGGAAGCGCTCATGAGCGGCGTGACCACCATGATCGGCGGCGGCACCGGTCCCTCGGCCGGCACGTCGGCCACCACCTGCACCCCCGGCCCGTGGCACCTGCACTCGATGCTGCAGGCAGCCGACGCATTCCCGATGAACCTGGGCTTCCTCGGCAAGGGCAATGTCAGTCTGCCCGCGCCACTGGAAGAGCAGGTGCGCGCCGGCGCCATCGGCCTCAAACTGCACGAGGACTGGGGCAGCACCCCGGCCGCCATCGACAACTGCCTCACCGTCGCCGACGAGATGGACATCCAGGTGGCCATCCATAGCGACACGCTGAACGAAGGCGGCTACCTGGCCGACACCATCGCCGCGTTCAAGGACCGCACCATCCACACCTTCCACACCGAAGGCGCGGGCGGCGGCCATGCGCCGGACATCATCGCTGCCGTGGGCGAAGGCAATGTGCTGCCGTCGTCCACCAATCCCACCCGGCCGTTCACCGTTAATACCCTCGACGAGCACCTGGACATGCTGATGGTGTGCCACCACCTGGACCCGGCCATCGTGGAAGACGTGGCGTTTGCCGAATCGCGCATCCGCCGCGAGACCATCGCCGCCGAGGACATCTTGCACGACATCGGCGCCATCTCGATGATGTCGTCCGACTCGCAGGCCATGGGCCGCGTGGGCGAAGTGGTGCTGCGCACCTGGCAGACCGCGCACAAGATGAAAGTGCAGCGCGGGCCGCTGCCGCAGGATTCGTCCGCCAACGACAACTTCCGCGTCAAGCGCTACATCGCCAAGTACACGATCAATCCCGCCATCACGCACGGCATCGCGCACGCGGTGGGTTCGGTCGAAGTGGGCAAGATCGCCGACCTGGTGTTGTGGAAGCCGGCGTTCTTCGGCGTCAAGCCGTCCACCATCATCAAGGGCGGCATGATTGCGGCGGCGCCGATGGGCGACCCGAATGCCTCGATCCCCACGCCGCAACCGGTGCATTACCGGATGATGTTCGGCGCATTTGGCGGCGGCCTGAAAAAGTCGTTCACGTTCGTCTCGCAGTCGGCGTATGACGACGGCATCGGCGAGCAGCTGAAACTGAACAAGACGCTGATCGTGGCGAAGAATATGCGTTCGCTGCGAAAATCCGACATGATCCACAACGGCCTGGCGCCGAAGATGGACGTCAATCCCGAAACCTACGAAGTGCGCGCCAATGGCGAACTGCTGGTGTGCGAAGCGGCCAGCGTGCTGCCGATGGCGCAGCGCTACTTCCTGTTCTAAGTAATAGATATGCTGACCTTGCACACAAAAATCTCCCCGGCCGATGCCGGATCCATTGCAGCCCGGCTGGTACTGCCCTACGAATTGCGCGAAAAATGCCGGCTGCGCGCCACGCTCGATAACGGCGAAGACGTGGCCGTGTTCACCACGCGCGGCACCGTGCTGCGCGACGGCGATTTGCTCACCGGCGAGGATCAACGCGTGATCGCCGTGGTCGCGGCTGCCGAGCCGACCTACAAGGTCACGTGCGCCGACGCCCACACGCTGCTGCGCTGCGCGTTCCACCTCGGTAACCGCCACACCCAGGCGCAGGTAGGCGACGGCTTCCTGCGCATCCGCGCCGATGCCGTGTTGAAGGAAATGCTGGCGGGGCTGGGGGCGGTGGTGGTCGAGGAATCGGCGGCATTCGAGCCGGAGTCGGGCGCTTATGGCGGCGGCCATGGGCACAGCCACGACAACCACCCGCTGGCGCCCATCCCGGTACGGCAGAAAATCCATCGGCCCGGTGATTCCAATTGATAGCTGCAACTCCGTCATTCCCGCGCAGGCGGGAATCCAATTTGCACGCGGACCGCAAAGCTTGGATCCCCGCCTGCGCGGGGATGACGGTCTTACTGGTAACGATGCTAAAGACGTTACAGGTATGGATGCAGACGACGCGGCAGCCGGAGGTTTGATGCAAGCATCCGCACTGCTCAACCTCCTGCAATTCGCCAGTCCCGCCTTGCCCATCGGCGCCTACAGCTATTCGCAGGGCCTGGAAGCGGCGCTGGAAAACGGCACCGTCCACGATGCCCGCACCGCGCGCACGTGGATACTGCGCCACCTGCACGAAGTGGTGGCGCAGTGGGAGGCGCCCATTGCCTGGCGGCTGATGCACGCGTGGTCGCAATGCGACTGGCAGGCCGTGGACGACTGGAGCGAGCGCTTCATCGCCTCGCGCGACAGCGCCGAGTTCCGCGCCGAGACCATCCAGATGGGTTATTCGCTGGTCAAGCTGGTGGCCGAACTCGATATCCTCGACCCCGGCGCCCAAGCCCACCTGCAGCGCGCGCCGGAAGTGGCGCTCCCCACCGCGTTTGCCTGCGCCGTGGCAGCGCTGAAGATTCCGCACGACGCCGCGCTGCTGGCGATGCTGTTCGCGTGGGCCGAAAACCAGGTGCTGGTGTGCGTGAAGTCCGTGCCGCTGGGGCAGGTGGCGGGGCAGCGCCTGCTGCTGTCGCTGCGCGACGATATCGAGGCGGCAGCGCGCCATGCGCAGACTGTGGCGGACGACGACATGAGCAACTGGGCGCCGGGACTGTCGCTGCTGTCGATGCAGCACGAAGTGCAGTACAGCCGGTTGTACCGATCCTAATCAAGAAAAACGAGATAAATAATATGAATCAAACGACTTCCAATCCCCTGCGCGTCGGCATCGGCGGACCCGTAGGCTCCGGCAAGACGGCGCTGTGCGAAATGCTGTGCAAAGGCATGCGCGACCACTACGACATGGCCGTCATCACCAACGACATCTACACCAAGGAGGACATGGAAATCCTGCTGCGCGCCGATGCCTTGCCGGCCGAGCGCCTGATGGGCGTGGAAACGGGCGGCTGCCCGCACACGGCCATCCGCGAAGACGCGTCGATCAACCTGGAAGCGATCGCCCGCATGCAGGCGGACTTTCCGAACCTGGACCTGATCCTGGTGGAGTCGGGCGGCGACAACCTGGCCGCCACTTTCAGCCCCGAGCTGTCCGACCTGACGATTTATGTGATCGACGTGGCAGGCGGCGAAAAAATCCCGCGCAAGGGCGGCCCCGGCATCACCCGCTCAGATCTGCTGATCATCAACAAGACCGACCTGGCGCCGCACGTGGGCGCAGACCTGGATGTGATGGCGCGCGACGCCAAACAGCAGCGCGGCAGCCGCCCGTTCATCTTCACCAATCTGCGCAGCGGCGATGGCGTTACCGCCGTCATCGACTTTATCCGCGAACAGGGCCTGCTCGGCCAAGCCAATTATTTTGCACAGGAGATCCAATGAAACGCACCCACCTCGTTGCCGCCGCCACGCTCACGCTAACCTTGGCCAGCGGCGCCGCCATGGCCCACCCGCAGGCCGGCGCGCATGCGCACGGTTTCCTAGACGGCCTGGCGCACCCGTTTACCGGCATCGACCACCTGCTGGCGATGCTGGCCGTGGGCGTGTGGAGCGCGCGCCAGTCGAACGCCAACTGGCTGCCGCCCACGTTCATCGGCATGGTGATGGTGGGGATGTTATCGGGCGCCGTAGCCGGGGCGATCCCGGGCCTGGAACTCGGTATCGCGCTGACGGTGGCGGCGCTGGGCATGCTCATCGCGCTGGCGAAGCGGTTGCCGGCAGCGGCGGGCGTGACGATGGTGGGTGCGTTTGCGCTCCTGCACGGCAATGCCCATGGTGTGGAACTGGCGACGGCGTCGAGCGCCGGCGGCCTGCTGGCGGCGAGCGCCACGCTGGTGTACGGCGGCCGGTTGCTGGGCCGCGTGGGACCGGCGCTGGCGGTCAAGTGCTCCGGCGCGGCAATTGCCGCCACCGGCATGGTGCTTGCCGCTGCAATCTGATCGCTAATCGCGCGGCGTGGTGCGGCGCTCGGCCAGGATGATGGGCGCTGCATTTTCCGGATGCAGCCCCTGGTGGCCTTGCAGCACCGCGCGGATGGCCGCCATGTCGGCTTTTTGGTCGCCGGTCAGCCAGATGTGGTCCGTCAGGCTCAGGGTCTTGGTCGGATAGTCCATGTACACCAGCACCAGCGGCACCTTCGCTTCCAGCGCCAGATGATAAAAGCCGCTCTTCCAGTTGGGACGGTAGGCGCGCGTGCCTTCGGGCGTGATGCCCACCCAGTAAAAATCGGCGCTGTTCAGGCGCTCGGCCTGGGCGCGGATGGTGCCCTGCGGCGCGCCGCGCTGCACCGGCTCACCACCGAGCCAGCGGAACCACGGTCCCAACGGCGACTTGAACAGCGAGTCCTTGGCCAGGAAGCGGAACGGCACGTCGAGCGCCCACTTGGCCAGCAGGCCGATGGGAAAATCCCAGTTCGAAGTATGCGGATAAATCACGGCAATGCCGCGCGGGCCGGGCAGGGGGCGGAACAGCACGCGCCAGCCGAAAAAATTCAGGATACGCAGCGGCAGCCGTTGCCGCAGTTTGGGCAACGCGCCCGGTTGTTGCTCGAATTCGCTCATGTCATGCACCCTGTATTAATTTATTTATACTCTTGACAGGGCGGCATCTTCCTCGTCAAAAAACTGGGCGCATTCTATCTTGGGGTCGGATGGGGGACAAGTGCTTCATCCTTTGAAGGGAAGCGGACGCGTGCGCCACACACGCACGGCGGTCCGCTGTGGGGTCTTGCCGGTTAAGCGAGGGCAGGGTAGTCGGTGTAACCGACTTCCGAGTCGCCGTAGAACGTGGCGGCATTCCACTGGTTCAGCGGTGCGGCCGTTTGCAGGCGGCGTGGCAGGTCGGGATTCGAGATGAAATCCTTGCCGAAGGCGATAGCGTCGGCCGTGCCGTTATCGAGCAGCTGCTGCGCGGCTTCCTTGGTCAGGCTTTCGTTGGCGATGTACACGCCGCCGAATTCCTTCTTCAGCAGCGGTCCCAGGCTGTCTTCACCCACGGCTTCGCGGGCGCAGATGAACGCGATCTTGCGCTTGCCCAGTTCGCGCGCCACGTAGCCGAAGGTGGCGGCCGGGTCGGAGTCGCCCATGTCGTGCGAATCGCGGCGCGGCGCCAGGTGCATGCCCACGCGGTCGGCGCCCCACACGGCGATGCAGGCATCGGTCACTTCCAGCATCAGGCGCGCGCGGTTTTCGATCGAACCGCCATAGTTATCGGTGCGCTGGTTGGTTTTATCCTGCAAAAACTGGTCGAGCAGGTAGCCGTTGGCGCCGTGCACTTCCACGCCATCGAAGCCCGCTTTTTTTGCGTTTTCCGCGCCGAGTTTATAGGCGGCCACCACGCCGGCCAGTTCTTCGGTGTCGAGCGCGCGCGGCACGGCGTACGGGCGTTGCGGACGCAGCAGGCTTACGTGGCCTTCAGCCGCGATGGCGGACGGCGCCACGGGCAGGTCGCCATTGAGCAGGCTGGGGTCCGAGATGCGGCCCACGTGCCACAGCTGGGCAAAGATCACGCCGCCGGCGGCATGCACCGCTGCGGTGACTTCCTTCCAGCCTTCCACCTGCTCGTCGGACCACAGGCCCGGGGTATCGGCATAGCCGACGCCCTGCGGCGTGACGGCCGTGGCTTCAGAGAGGATCAGGCCGGCGCTGGCGCGCTGTTCGTAGTACTTGGCCATCAGCGCGTTCGGTACGCGGGCGCCGCCAATGGCCCGGGCGCGCGTGAGCGGCGCCATGACGATGCGGTTTTTCAGGGTCAGGTCGCCGATGGTGATGGGATCGAAAAGCGTGGTCATGGTGTTTCCTTTATAAGGTCATCTGGTCGATGAAAGCCTGGATGGTGGCTTCATCGCGTTGAAAATAATTCCACTGCCCCACGCGGTGCGACGTGATCAGTCCGGCCTTGAGCAAGATCGTCAAGTGGGCCGACACCGTCGACTGCGACAGGCCGACCCGCTGGTCGATCTGGCCAGCGCACACGCCGTTGGTAAACGGGTGCGCCTGGTCTGGAAAATACTGCTCCGGGTCCTTCAGCCACGCCAGGATCTGGCGTCGCGTGGGGTTGGCAAGGGCTTTGTGGATGGCATCGATATTCATAATATTTCCTGCAAAACATGACATCGGGCGGTGGGCGACAGTTATATCGTCTTTTTCCGATTTCAATATCGTGATCTTACGATATAAATGAAAAACGTGCAGGCAGCCGCACAAAAATGCGCGGCCGCCCGGTGCTGGCAAATCGGGAACGGTTATCGCTGGACAATGATGCCCAGGTTATTTCTGCCGCGCTGGGACAGCGTCGCGTCCAGTCGGAAGCCGATTTGCGTAATGCGCGCCGTGCTGCCCATTGCCGCGCTGTTGGCCGCGACCTGGTTATCGGTGCCGGCCTGCTTGACGTCGAGATAGGAGTTGGACGTACCGTCGTGGCTGCTGGTGACCTGGTTGCGCTCGCCAACCTGTTCCACCTGCACCGTGGTGTAGATCGCGTCGTCCTGGCGCACGGCAATGCGGTTGGCGGTGCCTTCCTGCTCCATGAAAGGTCCGCTGTAACCGCTCACGCGATCGACGACATCGACCACGTTGTCGCTGCCGGTCTGGATGGCCACGAAGCCGTTGGCGCCGGAACCGCGCGAGTCGCCGTCCACTTCGTTGTTGTTGCCGGTCTGGTAGATATTGGTCGATGAGTCTCCGGCCTGGTCCTGGCGGATGCGGCTGATGTTGCCTTCGCCGGTCTGGGTCAGCGATAAATTGGTGCGCCAGCCGCCCCGTTGGTACAGCGTGGCGCGGTTGGCGTTGCCGGTCTGGCGCAGCGTGGCGCGCTGGACGTCCGACTCGGACTGGAATACGCCGGGCGACTGGCTCACCGGGTCGCCGATGATGTTGTTGGTGCCTCGCTGGATGATGGTCGCCTCCACGTCCGGACCGCTGTTGGCCTGGTCGAGCAGGACGCGGTTGCCGACGCCGGTTTGGGACAGCGTGGCGCCGGCTGCTTGCGCCGCGGCCGGTGCGGTGGTCAGCGACAGTTGCAGTGCTACGGCCGCCATGGCGGCGCTCAGAATCATGTTCATGGTGATTTTCCTGTAAGGGGCGGATGTAAAGAAGCCCCCGGACGGGGGCTCCGTGGTGCTGCGCCGGACGCTTAACGTTGTACGATCGTGGCCCGGTTGTTGCTGCCCGTTTGGGTGAGGGCGGCGGTGGCGTTGTTGGCCATCTGCATGATGGTGGCCACGTTCGGCTGGGCGGCGGTGGCCGCAACGCCGGTCTGGGTGATGGTGGCGGTGTTCAGGTTGCCGATTTGACGGATCTCCGATTGGTTGAAGTTGAGCGTTTTGCTGACGGTCGCCACGTTGTTGTTACCGGTCTGCACCACCGTGGAAGCGTTGCGGTTGCCGCTGTTGGTGACGTTGGCGCGGTTGTCCATGCCGGTCTGGTTCACCGTCATGGCCTGGGTGTCGCGCGCGTTGGTTTGCGTGACGTTGGCTTCGTTACGCATGCCATTCTGGTAAATGGTCGGATTCGAGTAGTAGTCCTGGAACTGCGTGACGTTGGCCACGTTGGACGTACCTTGTTGCTCGACCACGGGGGCGCTGTTGCCCACGCTTTCCTGCTTGACGGCCAGGCTGTTGTCGGTACCCGTCTGACGGGTGGTGACAGTGGTGGGCGACACGTTGTACTGCGTGAATTCGGCGATGTTGCGGGTGCCGTCCTGACGCGCGGTGATGTTGGCGTTGTTCGAGTATTCCTGGGTGCTGGTCACCTCGTTGTAGTTGCCGATCTGGGTGAAGGCCGCCGTGCTGTTCTGCACATTGTCCTGGCTGGCGGCGGCCTGGTTGGCGTTGCCGTTCTGGTTGATGGTGGCGGTGGCATAGCGCGAATTCATTTGCACGATGCCAGCTGCGCCGGCGGCGGTGCCGGCGATATTGCCTACGCCGCTTTGGGTGATGGTGGCAACCGAGTCTTGCGTGGTGCTCATCTGTTCGATGCGCGCCTGGTTGTCCGAACCGGTCTGGTTCATGGTGGCGCTGTTGCGTTGCGCGCTGGCCGGTTGCAGGGCGCACATCAGGCTCAGTGCAGCTGCGACGGCGCTGGAAAGCAGGGTGGTTCTCATGACAGTCTCCTTTGAGATGAATGACTACTGGGTGACACTAGGTGAGGCGGACGTCTCCGCCGGTACTGCAGTGGCGATGGCTGGTGCCGGGGCATCAGCCGTGGTTTGCTCGGTGGCGTAGCGCTGGATGACGGGATGCGACCACTGGTCCGGGTCGGCCAGCGCCCATTGCTGCTCGCGCACGCCTTGCACGATCAGGTGCCCGAGCGCGGCGGCAATCGCCTCGCTCACGCACAGCTGCGCCGGTTCGTTGCGCGTCATGCCAGCTTCCACCTCGACCAGGTCCTTGACGCTGACGAACTTGAAAATGCTCGGATGCAGCTCGTACGAGTAAATGGTCTTGGTGGTGGAAATGCTTTGCAGGATCTGGCCGGCGCGGATATCGACCGTGCGCAGGTTGACCGTCACCTGGTCCACCCGGTACTGCGACGTCATGCCGATGCCCAGGAAGCGGGCGCCCGCGCCGCCGGTGCGCACATTGCTCTCGAACGCAACGATGCCGCCTTCGATCAGCACCGACGCTGCCAGCAGCGGCGGCATCTGCACCGCGGGCGCGTCGGCTGGTTGCGGCATTTCCAGCGCCCGCACGATCTTGCGTTCGGTGAGCAGGTTCTGCAAATTTTCGCGCTCGACCGGCACGAACCAGCCCGAGTCCTTGAGCGCCTTGACCAGCAGCGACGAGGCGCCCTGCGTGACGGCGGTGGAAAACGAGCTGTCCGGCGACGGCTTGTACTGGCCGGTCTGGTCGCGGATGCCGTACACGGCCACCGCGATCTTGCCCTTGGGCGGCGGCAGTTGCCGCAGGTCGCGGCTGGCGGCGGTGAGGGCGGTGAGCTGCGCGACCGACCCGGCGGCGTCGCCCACGCGCGCGGGCGGGTGCGACACGGCGCAGCCGGTGGCCGCCAGCGCGGTGGTCAGCAGCAGCGCCATGGTGGCGGCCCGGGGCTTCATTGCGACACCTCGAACGACGTCGACGCGCCGGTGGTCTTGTCCACCGTGGTAATGCGCAGGATGCCGCCGCCAAGGTCGATGACCGTGATGGTGAAATTGGCAGTCTGGAAGGTGCCGGGCAACAGCTTGCCGTCGGCGCCGGTGAGCTTGGACGTGGCCGCCGCCGCCAACTGGCTCAGCACCGTGCGTTCGAGCGTCTGGTTAAATTGCGCCAGCGGCGACTGGTCGAGCAGCGACGAGTAGCCCACGCCCTTGTCGACGTGCTTGTTGGTGGCGGTGGCAATGCCCAGCAGGTGCTGGCCGTTGGCGGGGTAGCCGCCGAACGATGGATTGACCGGCTGATACACCAGTTCGGTGGCGTGGGCGCCGGTGAAGCAACCAGCGCCAGCGAGCAGTGCCAGCAGCATGCCGTTGCGTAGATAATGGGTGCACATGCGTGTCTCCTTGTCGTGACTTCAGATTTCATCGGGCGCCAGGTCGGCGTCGCGAAACAGCGTGCGTTCGGCGTCGGTGCGCTGCACGGTGGACCACACGTGCTGCACCGCGCTGGCGGCGATCTCGGGCAAGGCCGCGCGCGAGGGCGGCAATCGCAGTTGCAGCACGGTGCGCTGCGCATAATCGATCCACACTTCGCTGCCGAAACGCGCCGACGGCCGCTCGCGGATCGCCAGCGTGACCTGGTCGCTGCCGTCGAGGTCGCGCCACGCCGCCAGAAAATACTGCGAAAAATCGTGGCCGGCGGTGGTGATGGTCTGCACCGTGATCACGCCGTCGGCACGTGGCGGCTCGTTTGCGGCAGCAGTCGAAGCGGCCAGCGCCAGTGTGGCGCCCCGGGCGCACGTGGCGCACAGTACGGCCGTTGCCGCAATAAACATGACACGTAAAAACATCGCTACCTCGCTGCAGTTGAGCCGGAATCGGCCAGGTCCGCAGTCGAGTATAGGAGCCGGGTTCGCCTCAAATTTGATGACGATCAGGCGCGGGGACGATATGATTTTGTGCGGGAAAGGATGCGGTAAAACGTGCTTGAGCCCGCGAAATCAATTAGTGTACGGGTATCGAAATCCACCGGGGAGCACGGCATGTCCAACCATTATCTCGACGTGGCGATCGGCCTGTCGTTCACGTTTCTGGCAGTCAGTTTGCTGTGCAGCGCCACGCGCGAAGCGATTGCCTCGCTGTTTCAAACGCGCGCCAAGGTGCTGCTCGACGGCGTGCTGACCATGCTGCACGAGTCGCACGCCAAGCCGCAGTTGCGCGGCATGCTGCCATCGCTGGTGCGCCTGCTGCGGCGTGACAACTGCTTCGGCCTGGACCGGCTGGGCAGCGCCTCGCTGGCGGCGGACGTGATGCGCCACCCGCTCATCGTGGGCATGGCGCAGCGCGGACGCATGCCGTCGTACATCCCGGCCCCGATTTTTGCGCGCGCCTTCGTGTCCACCTTGAGCACGCGGTACGGCAAGGGCCATACGGCGCAGGCACTGCTGGCCAGCGTGGGCAATGATGGCTTGTCGCGCACCTTGCTGGCCATTATGGGCGAAGGACCGAACGATCTGGCGGCGCTGGAAAATGCCGTGCGCATCTGGTACGAGACGGTGATGGAGCGCATTACCGGCTGGTACAAGCGCCGCTCGCAACTGGTGCTGTTCGGTATCGGCCTGTTGTATGCGGGGGCGATGAATATCGATGCGCTGGTGCTGAGCCAGCGCCTGTGGCAAGACAACAGCATTGCCGCCGAACTGGCGATCCACAGCGCCGATGCCATTGCCAGCGGGCGTATCCGCCAGGATCCGAACGCGTCACCAGCCGTGCTGCTGGGCCAGGCCGTGGCGGCGCAGCAGCAGCTCGACAAGGTGGCGGGCTTGCCGGTGGGCTGGCCGTCAGCGCGCTTTGACAACCTGGACGGCGTGGGTGCATGGCTGGCCGCGCTGGCGTTTGCGGTACTGGGATGGGTGGCGACGGCCTTTGCGTCGTCGCTCGGTGCGCCGTTCTGGTTCGAAGGCATGGGCTGGCTGCTGGCGCTGCGCGGCACCGGCGTCAAGCCGCCGGCAGTGTCGGAGCCGGCGGCGCCGATAATGGTGCTGCCGGGGATTGCGCCAACACTGCCCCCGGCAGCATGACGGCCGATTCAGGCGGCGAAGTGCAACGCCAACGCCACCACCGCCGGCAAGGTCTGGATCAGCAGGATGCTGCGCTTGACGGTGAGCCCGCCCCACACGCCGGCCACTGCCACGCAGGCCAGGCCGAACACGGTAAATGCCGCACCCGTGGCAGCGTCGGGATGGGCAAAGCCCACCACCAGCGCCGCCACCAGGAAGCCGTTGTAACAGCCCTGGTTGGACATGGCAGGCCGCACGATCTCGGCCTTCTCGCGGCTCAGGCCAAACACCTGGCGGCCACGGGAATCGAACAACACGGTTTCCAGCAGGACGATGTAAATGTGGATCAGGGCGACAAAGGCGGTGACGATCTGGGCCAGTAGATTCATGGGTGCTCCGGTTTGATTATTAAGTAATCATTATCGCCCGATTGCGGCGCACCGGCCTCGCAATTTTCCCGCGCCAGGTCATATCGCCTGCCGCCGCCCCGGTCAGTCGCTCTCCCGGTCATGCCGGGAGCGCATGATCAATCCGTATCGTTTTGCACCTGAGGATCGTGCATGAAGCGATGGCCGGCCGTGTTGTCGGTGAACTCCAGGTTCAGGTGCAACAGGCAGCTGCACGTGTTGGCATCGCTCACGGTCAGCAATTTACCGCTCGGCGAAATGGCCGGAGCACTGATCTGGTTGAGGTCTTTCGGAAGGACTTCGAGACCGGTGAACACAATATCCTGACCGTAGGTTTCTACGATCTGGAAATTGATCACCGTGTCGCGCTGTAAAATCTTCGGTACGCTGGGTTCGCAGCGGACCTCGTATTTTTCTTCGCCTTCCTTCTTTTTTACCCAGACGAGGATATTCACAAACGGGGTGATGGAAACTGCAGCGGTCATGGCAAACTTCTCCTTGTGGAGTGGTGGGAAATATAATCGAGATAGGACGGATCCAGGTAGGGCATGGCGGCGAGCCTGGCGCGCGCCGCCTCGGCGTCGTTCTCGCGGCCGAGGCACAGGCTCACCTTGGCCCATCTGCTCAACACCCTGAAGTCCGTGCTGTGGGCCACGTCAGGCAGTAAGATCTGACGCGCCTTGTCGCACTGGCGGGTAGCGTCTTCGCGGTGCGCCGCAGTGCGGGCTGTCAACAGCAGGGTGTCCACCCACGCCTGGGCGACAAGTTTGTCGGATGGCGCAGAGTCATAACGTTTTCCAAGACTGTCCGCAATGTTGTTGAGCTGGTTTTCGGCAGCAGCGGGTTTCCCCATTTTCAGGTACCAGTCCGCGATGCGCAGCCGGACGTTGGCAAGGGTCACCTGGATGGTAATTTTCTTGGGATCCTTCTTCACCAGCTGGTCCAGGCCCGCCTCCAGCGCGCGCAAGCGGTCGAGGGTTGGCGCCGTGGTGGCGTTGGCCGTGTCGGCGTCGATCACCCTCAGTTCGGCGGCATACATCAGTTGCTGCCAGTATTTATTACTGGCGTCCTTGTCCGCCGCCTGCTTGAACAGCGCATACGATTCCACGGCGCTGACATGGCTGGCCTGTGTCATGCCTTGCGCCCGTTGTAAATCCGATGCCCGACCCATGGCAGACGCCAGCTCCTTGGCCCATACCACTTCTTCGGGATATTGTTGATAGAGTTTTCGCAGCAAGTCGATCTGCCGGGTTTGCAGGGCGTCCGCCTTTGTCAGAAGACCGAGCTGGAGTTGAGCGCTGGCCTGCCATGACAAGCTGTCAGCAAGCGCAGACGCAATTTTTTTGTCACCCGGCCTGGCGGCGTAGGCTTGCGTCTTCAAGGCAACCGAGTGCGCGAAATTGGCCGCCGCCTGTTCGATCTCGCCTTCTCGCAACGCCACGCTGCCCAGGCTGTTATGGGCGAATGACTGTTCCAGCAAGCTGTCGATGTCGCCAGGCTTGAGCCCGGCCCTGCGATCGCTGAATACCCGGTACTCCTCAAAATATTGCCGAGCCAGTTTCCAGTTGCGCTCGTTGAAGTAAATCTGGCCCAGCCAGAAGACATTTTCACCGGCGCTTTTGAGCAGTTGTTCATCGTGCGGATGGTTGCGCATCAGCACAGCGAGAATGTCCCTGCCGGCCAGCAGCGCCTTGATGCTGCCGTCGGAGTCTCCGCGGGCATTACGCACTTCCCCGACCACTTGCAGCGACTTGGCGCGCTGCGCCAGGTCGGTATCGCTGTCGTTGGCGCGGATCGACGAGGACAGGTAGGACAGGGCCCGGGTACTGACGGTATCGAGCAGCTCAAGCTTGCCAAGTGGTCGCAGCTGTTCCACGAACTCGCCCAGCATAAAGCCCAGCAAACCTTCGGCCTCGGTGCGATGCGCCTCCGCTTCCACCTGCGCCGAACGCGCCTTCAGCCCCAGTACCGCCGCCAGCAACGCCAGGCTGGTGATCATGACCATGATGGCCACCCGCAGCCGCTCCGCGCGCCGCGCTCCGGCCAGCGACAAGGAGATAAAACTGCGTTCTTCCACCGTAAAACCGAAGACGGCCGCCTTCACCAGTTCGCGTGCCTGGTTCGCCTGCGTGCCCGACGGCAGCAGCATGTCGCGCTTGCGGCCGCTGTCTTGCCAGCGCCGCGCCTGGGCGCTGATGCGGCTACGGGTCTGCAGCGCCTGCCGGTGTTCTTCCACCCACGCCACCACGCGCGGCCAGCGCCGCAGCAGCGCTTCGTGGGCGATGCCGAAGGCGGGGGCGCCGCCGTGCAGGTCGCTCACGAACAGGTGGGCGTCCACCAGTGCCCGCACCAGCGTGGTTTCGTCATCGCCCGTCACATCGGACCACGGCACCCGCCGCGCGGTGACCGTGGCTTCGTCTTCCGCCACCAGCACCAGTCGCGCCAGCAATTGCGGCAGCGCGGCGATCTGGGCGGGGCCCAGGCTCGATATCACCTGCTCGGCGCGGGTGCCGATTGCGCCTTCCAGGCCGCCCATCTGGTGGAACGCGGCGTGCGTCAGTTCGCCGGCCGGGGTGCGCTGGCGGTACAGCTCCTGCAGGCAGTACTGCAGCAGCGGGAGGGTGTCGGGGCCGGCCTTGGCGGCGTGGCACAGCAGGTCGTCCAGCGCTTCGCCGTGCTGGTCCACCGTGTAGCGCAGCTGCGCCACCTGCGCCGGGTGGCGCACGATCTGGGCGATGTCGGCGCTGCCGGGCGGCGCCAGGTCGAAGTGGCCGCCGCGCAGTTTCATGTTCATCAGCGCCGGGTAGGCCGTCAGGTGCGGGTAAAAATCGTTGCGGCAGGCCAGGATCAGCAACATGCAGCCCGAGCGCGCCAGCTGGTCCAGCACGTTGATGAAGACCACCCGCTCGGCTTCGCCGATGTGCGGCAGCCGGAACACCGCTTCAAAGCGGTCGATGAACACCGCCAGCCGCAGCGCCGGCATTTGCGCCTGCAAATGGGCGATCAATCCCGGCAAATCTTGCGCCAGATACTGGGCAAGGGCGGTGGCGCTGGTGTTCTGGAACAGCAGCTGGCCGTCGATTTCGGCGTCGAGCAGGGTGCTGGCCAGGGTTTCCAGCAGGCCGGACTGGCCCATGTCGGCGCAGTCGAGCTGCACGTGATCGGAAATGGCGACGCCGGCGTGGGCCGGGGCGCCGCCCGCTTTCACGGCGGGAATCAGGCCGGCCTGGATCAGCGAGGTCTTGCCGGCGCCCGACGGACCGAGCACCAGCACCATGGCGCACGCGGCGTGCACCTGGTCCACCACGACCTGCACCAGGCGGTCGACGCCGAGCTTGCGGCCAAAGAAAATTGCCGCGTGTTGTTCCTCGAACGCCTCCAGGCCGCGGAACGGCGAAGCATGGGTCCAGCTGCCCTGGCTGACTTCGTCGTCGTAGCTCAGTTCCGCCAGCAGCCGGTAGCCGCGCTTGCGGATGGTCTCGATATATTTCGGGTCGGAGGCCGAATCGTCGAGCGCGCGGCGCAGCTGGGTAATGATTTTATGGACGGCGTTATCGCTGGCCGGTGTGTCGCCCCAGCAGGCGTCGAGCAGCGCTTCGGCGGAGATGACGGTGTGCGGGTGACGCGCCAAATGTAACAAAACATCCATGGCGCGCGGTTCCAGCTGACGGCTGAGCTCACCAAAATGGAGCATATTGGTCGACGGATCGACGCGCCACTGACCAAAACGAAAGCTCTTATGGTTCACACTAACCTTCTCAGCAAAAAATAAAACGCATAACTATCAATGGCTTAGTGTCGGGAAGGTTTCCAGAAGGCCATTTTTACAGTGCCGCGTTACAGTTCTTTCAGCCCTGCATGTTTTTGTGAATATTAACATTAAGCTGAGGAAACTATTAAACATTTTGCTTACCCTGCTGCACTGACTGTTACTTCGTCGCGTGTTGCGCCGAAGACAAGCAGTGAGCCGCATGACAACGATGTGCACGCCGAACTGCACCGCATTGTGACCAGCCGCACCTTCGCCCATGCCGCCCGTTGCTGCGCCTTGCTCGACTACCTGGTGCGCCACCGCGATACCCAGCATTACAACGCCATGACCATCGGCGTCGCGGTATTCGGCCGTTCGCCCACTGACTTCGATCCGGCCGACGACCCGGTGGTCGGGGTGCAACTGGTGCGCCTGCGCAGCAAGCTCGGCGAGTACTACGCCGGTGAAGGCCGCGACAATCCGCTGCGCATCCGGGTACCGGTGCATGGCTACCGGGTGCGCATCGAACGCCTTGCGCCAGCAGTCGTGCCGGCGCCGCTGCCGCGCCTGCAGCCCGTTGCCGCTCCCCCCACTTCTATTCCTTTTGGAGAACCCATGGTCGTCCTGACCGGCGTTAAAGCCGCCTTTGAACTGACGCAGCACGCAATATCAATCAAACAACAAGGTATCGATTTTGCGATCCGTTATTACAGCCACAGTGCGGCCAAGAACCTGTCGCTGGCGGAAGCGCGGGCGTTGACCGATGCCGGCATCCAGATCGGCGTGGTGTGGGAAACCATCGGCGCCCACCTGCATTCGTTCAGCCGGGCCCAGGGCATGGCCGACGGTGCGTGTGCGTACTTGATGGCGCAGTCCGGCATTACCCAGCCATCGGGCTCGGCAATTTACTTTGAAGTGGACTGCAATCCGAACTCGGACGATATCGCCGGGCCGATTACCCGCTATTTCGAAGGCATCAACCAGGCATTCAAGGCGGCGCGTCCCGGCGAGCCGGTGTACCAGGTTGGCGTGTACGGCTCGGCTGCGTGCTGCGCGGCCATCGTGGGCAGCGGCCTGGCCACGCTGAGCTGGCTCGCACCGCAGACTGACAAGGAACTGGCGCCCGGGGCGCCGAAGTTCGCGTCGTACAACCTCAAGCAGCTGGCACCGGCGGCGTTGCCGGTGGATGACGGCCGCCGCCTGCACGTGGAACTGGCGCGCAGCAACGAAGGCTGGCCGACCGGGTTTTTCCAGGTGCTGTGATCAGTGCTGCATGTCGATGACGTCGAACGGCGACTGCGTGCCGCTCAAAAACGCCATCACGCTGCGCGCGCGCTCGCCCGGCTCGTCGTGGCGGGTGGCCGCTACGGCCGCCCGCAGGCCGGGGATCACTTCGGTAATGTGGGGGCTGTCGTAGGCCGCGATCAGTTGCACCGCCAGCTCGGTGGCGCGGCCCCGGTTGTGGCGCATGCGTTCTTCCAGCACGGCCAGCAGCGCGCGCTGCATGCGCGGCGTGGGATTGGTGATATGGCCGAACACCAGCGGCGTATTACTGATCGCTACGCACAGCCGGTGCTCGATCTCGTCGGGCTTGACATACGATGCAATGTCGAAGTACGCGCCGTTCCAGTGCGTGCGCTCGTACGGATGGCCGGGCGGGAACGACGACACCGTTTCGAAGCCGAGCATATAGCTGAGTTTATGCAGCCATTTCATGAGAGTGGGATTCATGGACCGTATTTTAGCCCGAGACCGGCCGTTTCAATGCTGGGCAGTTTTGGAAAATACATTCATGACGATCACGCCCGCCACGATCAGGCCCATGCCGAGCAGCGCCGGGGTATCCATTTTCTGGCCGAATACCAGCCAGCCCACCAGCGTGATCAGCACGATGCCCACGCCCGACCACACCGCGTAGGCGATGCCGACCGGGATGGTGCGCAAGGTGAGCGACAAAAAATAAAACGCCACCGCGTATCCCGCCACCACCAGGATCGACGGCAGCAGCCGCGAAAATCCCTCGCTCGACTTGAGGGCGGAGGTGGCGATGGTTTCCGAGATGATGGCAATGGCGAGAAAAAACCAGTTCTTCATGAAGAGCTCCTGTGAGGTTCGCCGCATTATGCATGGCGCACCGTTGCTCCACCAGACTGTTCAGCACTGCAAAACTGTGCGCACATCCGCACAACCCGGCCAGCCCGGCCCTGGCCGCGCGGGTTGTGCCGACCACCGCTCAAGCGTGCGCTTCTTCGCCCAGCTTGCCGCCCCGGAAGTCTTCCACGGCCTGGAACACCTCGGCCTGGGTGTTCATCACGAACGGGCCGTACTGCGCGATCGGCTCGTTCAGCGGCTTGCCGGCCACCAGGATCAGGCGACTCGCTTCCAGCGCATGAATGTTCACGCCGTCGGCGCCGTCGGTATTGGCCAAGATTGCCATCCGGCCCGCTGCCACGTCCTTGTCCGCCACCCGCACCGCGCCGCGATACGCAAACACGAACGCGTTATGGCCCACGGGCAGCACCTGGCTGAACGACGCCCCGGCGGGCAGCTCGATGTCGAGGTATATCGGCTCGGTGACTGCGCGCTGCACCGCGCCCGTTACGCCGTGGCTGCTGCCGGCAATCACCTTGACATTGACGCCGGCCGCCGTGGTAAAGCGCGGCACTTCGTCGCCATTGAAGTCGCGGTACCAGGGGTCGCGCAATTTATCCTTGGCAGGCAGATTGAGCCACAACTGGAATCCTTCCATCACGCCGTCCTGCTGCTCCGGCATCTCGGAGTGGATCACGCCACGGCCCGCCGTCATCCATTGCACGCCGCCGTCCGTCAGCAAGCCCTCGTTGCCGGCGCTGTCCCGGTGGCGCATGCGGCCTTCCAGCATATAGGTGACGGTTTCGAAGCCCCGGTGCGGATGGCTGGGAAAACCGGCGATGTAATCGTTGGCCTGGTCGCTGCCGAAATTGTCCAGCATCAGGAACGGGTCGAGCCGGCGTTGCAGCGCTTGCGTGACCACGCGGTTGATCTTCACGCCGGCGCCGTCCATCACGGCCTGGCCGGCCACCACGCGTTCGACGCCGCGTTCACGTTCGATGCGATCACTCTGTACGTTGTTCATGGCGCTGCTCCTTGGTTGTCGTTGGTTACACCAGCACTGCGTTGATTTCCGCATCGGCCTGCGATTGCGCCTTGGCCACTGCGTCCGGACCCATGGCCAGACCCTCGGCGTACACGAACTGCACATCGGTCATGCCGAGGAAGCTCAGGAACATTTTCAGGTGCGGCAGCTGCGTGTCGCTCGGACCGTCGCGATGCAGACCGCCGCGGGCCAGGGCCACGTACACTTTTTTGCCGGCCACCAGGCCGATCGGACCGGTCGGACCATACTTGAACGTGACGCCGGCGCGCGCAATCGCATCGAACCAGGCTTTCAGTTGCACCGTGATGCCGAAGTTGTACATCGGGGCACCGATCACGATGGCATCGGCCGCCAGCACCTGGGCAATGAGCGCGTCGTCGAGCGCGATGCGGGCTGCCTGTTCCGGGGTGCGCTGGTCGGCCGGCGTGAACAGCGCTTGCAGCGTGGCTTCGTCCAGTACCGGGTGCGGATCGGCGGCCAGGTCGCGGCGGGCCACGGTGGCGCCGGGGTTGGCCGCTTGCAGCTTGGCGACGATGGCGTCGGCCAGGCGGGTCGATTCGGAACCGGTGCTGCGGGCGCTGGAGTTAATTTGCAAGATATTCATGGTGGGGCTCCTGGTAATGGTAAGCACTACGGGTTGTGTGCTGCGATGGAGTGACTTTAATCGTTTCAAAATCAATCCGGAATCCCTTAAAATGGATAACATTCATCCACCAGTGGAACAATTGAGGAACAACCATGGATCTCGATCCCGCCGATTTGCTGCTGTTCGCCCGCATCGTCGAATGCGGCAGTTTCAGTTTGGCTGCCGAGCGCGTGCAGTTACCGAAATCCACGGTGTCGCGCCGCATTTCGCTGCTGGAAGCGCACCTGGGCGAGCGCCTGCTCCAGCGCACCACGCGCAAGTTGATGCTCACCGAATTCGGCTCCAGTCTGCTCGAACATGCGCGCCGCGTGGCCGACGAAACCGAGGCTGCCGCCGCCCTGGCGCAGCACCGGCAGGGGGCACCGAGCGGCTTGCTGCGGGTATCGATGCCGGCCGATTTCGCCAACGTGGCCATGAGCGCGGTGCTGGCAGCATTCCTCGACAAATATCCGGCCATCTCGCTCGAACTCGATCTGTCGCCACGGCGGGTGGACCTGGTGGCGGAGAACTACGACCTGGCGATCCGCATGGGCAACCTGCCCGACGACGCCACGCTGGCCGCGCGCCGCATCAATTTCAGTTCGCTGGCGCTGTATGCCGCGCCGCGTTACACGGGCGTGCGCGGACTGCCCGAGCATCCCGAAGACCTGTTCCGCCACGATTTGCTGAGTTTGCCGCCAAGAGTAAATGGCTTGATACGCTGGTCGCTCACGCGCGGCAAGGTGTTGTGGGAGCGCGAATTGCCGGTGCGGGTGCTGGCCAATTCGCCGGAACTGCTGGTGCGCATGGCCAGCACCGGCATCGGCATCGGCGCGTCCACCGAGGCGATCGCGCGGCCGTATCTGCAAAAGGGGGAACTGGTGCGGGTGCTGCCGGAATGGTCGTTCCCGCAGGTGACGGCATGGGCCGTGTTCCCGGGCCGGCGGCTGATGCCGGCCAAAACCCGGGTGTTTATCGATGCCTTGGAAGCAGCCCTCGGTTCTTAATCGTCGGCGTGGTTGAAGGCCAGGCGCGCAAAGCTGGCCACGCACGCCACGGCGGCAAAGGCGGCGCCCAGCATCAGCGCGTAGCGCGTGCCATTGCTGGCGGAAATGGTGAAGCAGTAGGCCACCAGCGCGGCGCCGGTGGCTTGCCCGGTCAGCCGCGACGTGGCGACGATACCGCTGGCGCTGCCGGCGCGCGACTTGGGTGCGCTGCCCATGATCGCCTTTAAATTGGGGGCCTGGAAGAAGCCGAAGCCGATGCCGCACCAGGCCATGCGCCAGCCGATGTCGAAGGCGCTCGGTTGAGCAGGCAGCATCAGCATTGCCACAAGGCCCGAGGCCAGCAGCGCCAGGCCGATCCCGCCCAGTACCCCGGGAGAGTATTTATCGCTGAGGCGCCCGGCAATGGGCGCCATCACCGCCACCAGCACTGCCCACGGCGTCATCAAGAATCCCGTCTCGATCGGCGAGCGGCCCAGCGTGTGTTCGAAAAAGAACGGCAGCGAGACGAACGCCAGTCCCTGCGCGGCAAAGGTACACATGGCCGTGAGCGACGACAGCGCAAACAGCGGCCGGCGGAACAGGTCTACCGGCAGCATCGGCGCCATGTGGCCGGCCTGGCGCCGCAGCAGCAGCACGAAAAACACGATGGTCAGCACGATCTCGGGCGTCAGCGTGCGCCAGTCCTGCAGGTGCGCGCCTTCGCCGAAAGCGAGGATCAAGAGTCCGAAGGCCAGCATGTTGTAGAGCACGGTAAGCACGTCGATCTTGTGGCCGGACAGCGCGTTGGCCGGCAGCGCGCGCCGGGCCATCACGATGGCGACGACTCCGAGCGGCACGTTGATGGCGAACAGCCAGGGCCACGAGGCCGCCGCCAGGATCAGCGACGCGGCGGTGGGACCCACCGCGAAGGATGTCGCCACCACCAGCGAATTGAACCCGAAGCCACGGCCCTGCAGTTTGGCCGGGTAGATCACGCGCAGCAGCGCGGTATTCACCCCCATCAGGGCGGCGCCGCCTATGCCCTGGAACAGGCGCGCCACCACCAGCGACGGCAGCGACCAGGCCAGCGCGCAGGCCAGCGACGCCACCGTGAACACCACCATGCCGAACATGGCCACCCGGCGATAACCGACCACTTCGCCCAGCGCGGCAAACGGCAGCAATGTGGCCACCATCGCCAGTTGATAGATATTGATGATCCAGACCGAGGCGGCCGGCGTGGTGTGCAACTGCTCGGCGATGGCCGGCAGCGCGGTGTTGGCAATCGCCGTGTCGAGCGACGCCATGCCCACGCCGATGGCGACCGACAGCATGGCCCAGCGCCGCGCATCGGGCGGCAGGCCGTCGCGCTCGGCCAGATCGGCAAGGGCGGGGGTGGAGACAGTCATGGAATTCCGATGCGCGAGTTACCGAGTTTGCTATTGTCGCGCAAAACCGCGCCGCTTGCAGGCTAGGTGGTCGAGGCCTGCAGGTCGGCGCAGGCCTGGTCCAGTGCGGCCTCCACGTCGGCCAGCATGTCGGCCACGTGTTCGAGGCGGCCGGCATTGGCTTCCGCTTCCAGCTCCGAGCACAGCGCGTGCAGGTGGTTGGAGCTGAGGTAGCCGGCGCTGCCCTTGAGCGCGTGGATGGCGGCGGCTGCCGCCTGCGCGTTACCGGCGCGGATGGCGGCGCGCGCGGTCATCATGCGGCGCGGCGCTTCGTCGAGGAAGGCTTGCGTGATGCGCTGCAAATGCTTGTGCGACAGACCCGCCAGCGGCATGATCTGCACTGCCGTCGACGCGGCATCGCCCGTGGCGGCGTTGCGGCCCTCTGGCGCCACGCCAAACTGGGCGTCGAGTTCCGCGTGGCGGGCGCTGGGCAGCTGCGCCGGATCGATCGCGCGCAGCGGCCGTCCCCGGCTCAGGTGCAGGACGATGATTTTTTCGATCTGGTCGAACAGCAGCCGCTCGTCCACCGGCTTGGACAGGAAACCGTCCATGCCCACGCCCAGGTAGCGCGCACGGTCATGGTCGCTGGCGTTGGCGGTAAGGGCGATGATCGGCACGCCCGGATCGAGCATGCGGTAGTCTTCGTTGCCGCCGGCGCGAATCAGGCGCGTGGCCTGCTCGCCGTCCATCATCGGCATGCGGCCGTCCATCAGCACCAGGTCGTACACGGCGGTGCTGAGTGCATGCAGCGCCTGCAAGCCGTTTTCCACGATGCGGATGTCGTGGCCCATGTTTTCCAGCAGGGTGCTGACGATGATCTGGTTGGTGCGTACGTCCTCGGCGCACAGGATGCGCAACCGGTAGGCATGGTGTTCCTTGCGCGGACCGGTATCGGGACCGGCCACCGGTGCCGACCCCACGGCCAGCGGCAGCGTGAAGCTGAAGGTGGAACCCACGCCCACCCGGCTTTCGGCCGCAATCGACCCGCCCATCAGCTCGACCAGCTCCTTGCAGATGGCCAGGCCCAGGCCCGTGCCGCCGTAGCGGCGTGTGGTGGAATGGTCGGCCTGCTCGAATTTCTGGAACAGCCGGGGCAGCGTTTCGGGCGGGATGCCGGGGCCGGTGTCGGTGATGTCGAAACTGACGCTGGTGCGGCCATCGACGCCGTGCCGAGCCGACGCGTGCAGCCGCACTTCGCCACGGTCGGTAAACTTGATGGCGTTGCCGAGCAAATTGAGCAGGATCTGGCGCAGCCGCGTGGGGTCGCCGCGCACGAAGCGCGGCATGTCCGGCGCCAGCTCGCAGCGCAGCAGCAGGCTCTTGGCGTCGGCCTGGCCTTGCAGAATGCCGATGGCATCGTCGGTCAGCGCGATCAGGTCGAAGTCCACGGTCTCGATGGACAGGCGGCCGGCGTCAATCTTGGAAAAATCGAGGATGTCGTTGAGGATGGCCAGCAGCGATTCGCTGTTCTGCAGGCCGATGCGCAGGTATTCCTCGGTACGGCCGCGCACCGACTGGTCGCGCATGGCGAACTTGATCATGCCGATCACGCCGGCCAGCGGCGTGCGGATGTCATGGCTCATGGCCGACAGGAAGTCGATGCGGTGGCGGCTCACCACTTCCGCATGTTCCTTGGCCTCGGTCAGCTCGGCCGTGCGTTCCTGCACCCGCTGTTCCAGCGTGTTGCGCAGCAGGCGGATCTGGTCGGCCAGCGCAAACGCCAGCAGCACGCCGTCAAGCGTGCCGCCCAGGAGCGTAAACAGCTGGGCGTTGGTGACCAGCGCCGGGATCAGGCCCACGTTGGCGGGCAGGATCACCAGGCTCGGTAACAGCAGCGCCAGGAACCCCAGCACGAAGAAGCGCGCCGGCTGGTACCCGCGGCGCCAGACGATGATGCCGGTGATCAGGGCCATGGTGACCCAGATTGCAATCACGATGGTGGCGATGGTGTGCGCGTAACTGAGCGCGAAAAAGCAGGTGGGCAGCGTGAGCAGCGGCAGCACGATATTGATGCGGCTGAGCCGGTACAGGCGCGGCGCGGTTTCCTTGAGGCGCAGGAAACTGGTATAGAACAGGGTGCTGACCACCGGCAGCAGGAAGAACGGCACGTAATGCCAGTGCAGGTCGTGCCAGCCGAACATGTCGGCCGACAGGTGGAAGGTCATGCCCCACGCCACCGCGTAGCACAGCACATACAGCGAGTAGTACAGCGACGACCGGTCGCGGGTGATCGAATAGATGAAGAAGTTGAACACGGTGAGCGCCAGCAGGGCGCCGATGGAGCCGATGATCAACACGTTCTCGCGCGCCACCAGCTGCTGATAGTCGGTGCGCGGCAGCGCGGCAAACATCGGCGTGCGCGCGTAATAGGGGCTGGCAAAACGGATCAGTACCTGGTAAGTCTGCCCCGGCTCCAGTTCCACGTCCTTGCCGTAATGGAGCAGGTAGTCGTGCGGCTGGCGATAGCCGGTTTTCAGCACACGCACGGTGCCGTCCGGCGCATACAGGTAAATATCGACGACGTCGATCAGCGTGTCGTTGGGATCGATCACCCAGCTGGCCTGGCGGCCCTCGTTGCGCAATTGCGCCACCAGCCAGTAACCGCCGCCCAGCAGGTCCACCTTGGGCGCCGGACGCAGGCCGGCGATCATGGCGGGCAGGCCGTCGGACGTGGGCGGCGCCAGCTGGCCTTCGTCCAGATACAGGGTGCCGCCGGCGGCAATGTCGATGCCGGCATCGGTCAGCGCGACGGTGGGGACAGCGGGGACAGCGGCGGCGGGCGGGATGGCGAGGCAGAGCACGACCAGCTGTAGCAGTAACAGCGGCGACGTCAGGTAGCGTAGAACTCGGACGGCGTAGCCGCTCAGCGCGTGATGCATCGTGCAAGCTTCAATGGTGGATAGCGGGGCCACCGTTGCGGTGGCAGGACTTTATTCATTTTATACGAGAATATGTTGATTTAAGAAAATATGATGCAATGGCCGTTACCGCAGGGCGACGGGGCGGCTATCATGGCGGATTCACACGGATGCTGGTTGTCGCCAGTAGAGAGGTTTTCTTGTTAATTTCACCAGATCAATTCATCGGCTTCCTCGGCACCGCCTTGCTGATCACGATGTCGCCGGGGCCGGACAACCTGATGGTGCTGAGCATGGGCGTCTCGCGCGGGCGCCGCCAGGGCATGGCGTTCGGCATCGGCTGCGCACTGGGCTGCCTTAGTCACACGGTGCTGGCCGCGATCGGCGTCAGCGCGCTGATTGCGGCGTCGCCCATGGCATTCGGCGCGCTCAAGATCGTTGGCGGCGCCTACCTGGTGTGGCTCGGTATCGGCGCGCTGCGCAGCCGGGGTGGCGCGCGCGTGGCCAGCACGGGCTTGCCCGATGAAAGCCTGGGGCGTTTGTTTGCCAAGGGGCTGGTCGCCAATGCGGTCAATCCGAAGGTGGTGCTGTTCTTCCTGTCGTTTTTACCGCAGTTCGTGGTGGCCGATCGCGGCGACGCCAGCTGGCAGACCGCGCAACTGGGGTTGCTGTTCACGGCGCAGGCCATGGTGCTGTTCTCGCTGCTCGGTTATTTTTCCGGCGCGGTGGGTGCGTGGATCAACCGCCATCCCGGCGCGGGCCTGTGGCTGGACCGGGTGGCAGGAGCGGTGTTCGTGGGGCTCGGACTGAAGCTGATTATTGCGCGCTGATTTTTTTGCATGGCGCAGCGATGTCATCACGCGGTCATGCACGGCTGCGATACTGTCCTGGCTCTTTCAAGTCTCTCCCGATTTGAAAATTTTTCAGCCCGCGCCTTTGTGCCGCGGGCTTTTTTTTAACCGGTGGCGTATTGCTGCAGGGGCTAACGGGCGACGAGCGTGAAGCGCAGTTCCAGCTGGTCTTGCACGGCCATGGCGCCGCCCATGACCGAGAACGGCACCAGGCCAAAATCGGTTTGCTTGAGCGTTACCGTGCCGGTCACGGTCATGGCGCCATGTTCCCGGGCGATGGTCGCCGGGATGTCGTAGTCGCGCGTAATGCCGTGCAGCGTGATCGCTGCGCGCAGCGGCAGGTCGTCGCCGGTGCGCGTCACGTGCACCAGCACCAGCGGGTAGCGGTCGGCGTCGAGCACCTTGGTCAGCATATTGGTGCGGGTGCCGTCGACAGCGTCCTGTGACGGCTGCTTGTCCAGACCGGCCACCTGGCGCAGCGCCGGTTCGTCCACCGTCATCTGGTCGAGGCGGAACTGGAAGCGGGCGCGATTGTCGTCCGGCGACACGGTGCCGGTAATGGCGCGTGCGGCCACCACGTGGTCGTGCCCGAGCCGCGCCAGTACGCCGCCCCGGCGCACGGTCACGGCGATCAGCGACTGCGTGCTGTCGATGGTCAGCACCCCGGCCGCTGACGTCGCTGGTGTTGCTGGTGTTGCTGCCACCGGTGCCGCTGCCGCTGCCGCTGGCGGCAGTACCGGCACCGCGATGGCGGCCGGCGCTGTGGCCGGCGCCGTGGCCGGCAACGGCGAGCATGCTGCCAGCGCGAGCAGGGCGGCTGCCAGCGGGCAGGCGGTACGTGGGGAAGATATCAAAAACATAGTAATTGGCTGGTCATTGGGCGTCATGTGCCCGTCATATTGCACGATTAAGATGAGTTGCGCTGACCCCAGCGTGCTCCAGCTGGTCACCGTGCCCAGGCAGGCACGGGATGCACGGAACATGACTCAGCAGGCTCGCCGGTGGCCTGAAACACCGGCACCACCGCTTCTGCGCAAACTTAATGAAGTCCTAAGCCTGGATCCCCGGTTAACTGGCACAGTACCACCTGTAGCGCGCAGTTCAGCTGCGCGCCCGGCTGCCGGACCTTTATTCCGGCACAAATTTCGTCCAGGCGGCATCCGGCCGGACACCGGGCCATCCCCACGCTTTCGAGCGTTTTGCGACCAGCGTCATCGTCAGATGTCGCTGGTTTTTTTTTGCCTGCCAACCCGCAGCTTACGGATGTTGCGCCAGCCACGCATCGATTTGCGGCAGGCGCTCCTTGCGCACCTTGATCCGGTACTGGATCGAGGCGATCGCGGTTTTGACGTCGCCGCGCGCGTCGGCCGCCAGGTACTGATCGGCGTACGTGTTCAACTTGGCGATCATGGCCGGATCGGCCGAGCGGCCCCCCAGGCCGGGGAAGTAACGGCTGCGCGACGTGGCGTCGATTTTCTTCTCCACCTGTTCGCGGTTGGCCAGGGCGAAGTCGAACGCCAGGTCCGGGTGCTCGCCCGCCACGCGGCTGATGATGCCGGCGCTGTTGGTGGCGCCCGCTTCGTCGGTGAGCGCCAGCGCCAGTGCGCGGCGCGCCAGCGCTTCATCCCGGGCGGCGCCCAGCAGGCTGTATTGTTCGGACTTGATCATGGCGGTGGGTTCGGCGCGCGCCTCGGCGTGCAGGGTATCCCAGGTGGCGGCGTCGGCATTGGCTGCCACCACGCCCAGGATCGTGCGGCGCAGCGCCGCCGGCATGGCGGCGGGATCGCTGGCGCGCAGTGCATAGCGGCGCCGCGCTTCGGCGACCACGGCCGGGTCTTCCATGGCCCCCAGGGCGCCGATCAGGGTCGATCGCAGGTTGGTTATCGTTACCTTTTCATCCTTGGCGGCGTCCCAGCCGATCCGTTCCAGCACCGGCGCCAGGCGCGCGCGGGCAAAGCGGTCGAGCGCTGCGCGCTGTTCCGGTTTGCCCTCATAGCTCGCGTGCAGGCCGGCCAGCACGCTGGCGATGTCCTGCCATACCTGTGGCGCGGCATCGGCCGGCGTGGTATTTACCAGGTCGAGGTAGCCCGATGCGGGCATCTGGCCCGCCATGCCCAGCGCCCACGCATCGGCCAGCAAGCCCATCTGGTCGATCGCGGGCAGCGCGCTGAAGCGGCCCGCCAGCGCGGCAAACGCCTGCGGTGCGTACAGCGTGCGGTAGTAGCCGCTCTGGCCGGCGTTGACCAGCACCGCGCCGCAGCCGGGCAGCGTCATGCTGGCCTTGCCGCCGGCGACCAGCGTGCGCACGGTGGCGCCGCCGACGGTTTGCGCGATCACCGGCACCCGCCAGCTCAGGGGCTTTTTGCGTTCCTGGTCCTTCGAGAATTCGGCCTGGGTGAGGGCAATGGTGGTGCTGCCGTTCTTGCACACGGCATCGGCCACGCGGATCAGCGGCACGCCCGGCTGCAAGGTAAAGTCGTGGGCAATGGCGGTGACCGGCTTGTTGGCCGCCTGCTCCACCTCGCGCCACAGGTCGTCGGATACCGTGTTGCCGTAAGCGTGTTTGGCGACGTAGCGGCGCACGCCGCTGCGCCACGCATCTTCGCCCACGTAGTTTTCCAGCATGCGGATCACCGCCTCGCCTTTTTGGTAGGTGATGTTGTCGAACGCCTGGCTCGCCTGCTCCACGGTGGCGATGCGCTGCACCACCGGGTGGGTGGTGGCCAGCGCGTCGCTGCTCATCGCTCCCTCGCGGGTGTGCACCGCGTGCAGGCCCCAGTCCCATTCCGGATGCAGGCGCGCCGTGGTGCGCGACTCCATCCACGAGGCAAAACCTTCGTTCAGCCACAGGTCGTCCCACCAGGCCATGGTGACCAGGTTGCCGAACCACTGGTGGGCAATTTCGTGGGCAGCGGTGACGAACGACGATTCGCGATTGTGCTGGCTGGCGGTGCGCGGGTCGAGCAGGATGGCGTATTCGAAGGTGAAGATCGCGCCCCAGTTTTCCATGGCGCTGAAGAACTGGCTCTGGCCCGGTGCGGCAATGTTGTCCAGCTTGGGCAGCGGATACTTGACGCCGAAATAGTCGTTATATTCGCGCAGCACGTCGCGCGACGAATCGAGCGCGAACTGCGCCTGGCCCAGCGCCCCCTTCTGGGTGATCACGCCGATTTCCGTGCCGCCCTCGGTGGTGGTGGCGCGCTCGAACTCGCCCAGGCCGAAGAACAGCAGGTACGTGGACATTTTGGGCGACGTGGCAAAGCGCACCAGCTGGCGGCCGTCGGCCAGCGCGGTGGTGGCGGTAACCGGCATATTGGACACCGCCATCTGGCCGGCGGGGATGGTCGCTTCGAGCGCGAACGTGGCTTTGTAGAACGGTTCGTCCCACGACGGGATCACGCGCCGCGCCTCCGAGTTTTCGAACTGGGTGTACAGCGCGCGTTTGTCGGCTCCGCCGTTCTGGTAGTCGAGCGAGAACAGGCCGGCGGCCTGGGTGCCGATCACGCCCGTGTAATCGAGCTTGAGCTGGTAACTGCCCGGCGCCAGCTGGCGGCCGAAGCGGAAGGTGGCAGTCTGCCGGTCGGCGTCGAGCTCGATCGCGGTAGCCGCTTGCGCCGGCAGGCCGGCGCCGGCGCTGAGCGCAGCGGCGGAAAATTTCAGGTCGGCCGCGTGCAGGGTCAGGCTGTCGGTTGCCTTGGTGACCGTCAGCGCGATGGTAACGCTGGCGCTGAAGCTGCTGTTGGCGGCGTCCGGCACCAGCGACACCGCATAGTGGGTGGGCACGGCGGTGCGCGGGAGCTGGGTGGTGACCTGCTGGCTGGTGGAGTTTTTGGCCTTGGATGCCGGTGCCGCGTGGGCCAGGCCGGAGGTAAGGGCCAGGGACGCCATGACGGCGATTGAAATCAAGCTGCGTTGCATGCGCTTCCTTTTCTTATTGGAGTGGTGGCTTCGTGAGCCACCATCGAATCTACGGTGATCGTGGCATTCTGTCAATGCAGCCAGACCCGCATCAGCGACAGCAGCTGCGCCACATCGACCGGCTTGGTGATGTAGTCGGAAGCGCCGGCGGCAATGCATTTATCGCGGTCGCCCTTCATGGCCTTGGCGGTGAGCGTGATGATGGGCAGCGAACGGAATTCGGGCAGGCGGCGGATCGCACGCATGGTGTCGTAGCCGTCCATCTCCGGCATCATGATGTCCATCAGGACGATCTCGATGGTGGGATCGCGTTCCAGCACCTCGATGCCGTCGCGGCCATTTTCGGCAAACGACACCTGCATCTGCTGGCGTTCGAGCAGCGACGACAGTGCAAAGATGTTGCGCAGGTCGTCGTCCACGATCAGCACCTTGCGCCCTGCCAGGCCGCCTTCGGCTTCGTGGATTTCCTCGAGCATGCGGCGCTGGGCCTCGGGCAGGCTGGCGGTGGGGCGGTGCAGGAACAGCGCCGTCTCGTCCAGCAGCCGCTCGGGCGAGCGTGCATCCTTGATGACGATGCCCTTGGCGTTGCGCTTGAGGCGCGCCAGCTTTTTGCGATCGAGGTCGCTGGCGGTGTTGATCACCACCGGCAGGTCGTGCAGCACCGGGTCGCGGGCGATGGCGTCCAGCAGGTCGAAGCCGCTGATGTCGGGCAGCGTCAGGTCCAGCACCATGCAGTCGAAGCGCTGTTCGCGCAGCGCCTCCAGCGCTTCCAGGCCGGTGCCCACGGCAACGATGCGCAGGTCGGGAGCGCCGATCAGCGCCACGATGGCATCGCGCTGGGTGGCGTCGTCATCGACCACCAGCAGGCTGCGTTTGCCGCCCAATAAAAACTTCTGAATGCGCGCAAATTCCTGCTGCAATTCTTCGCGGTCCACCGGCTTGTCCAGGTACGAGATGGCGCCCAGGCGCAGCGCCCGTTCGCGCTCGCGCATGCTGGAGATCACATGCACCGGGATGTGGCGGGTGGAGGGATCGCGTTTCAGGCGCTCCAGTACCGTGAAGCCATCGATGTCGGGCAGGTCGAGGTCGAGCAGGATGGCCGAGGGCAGGTAATCGCGCGCCAGGCTCAGGGCCGAATCCCCACGCGCGGTGACGATGCCCTTGAAGCTGTTGTCGCGCGCGAACTCCAGCACGATGGCGGCGAAGCGCTCGTCGTCTTCGATGATCAGCACCGACGGATCGCCCGGCGCCACCTGGGCGCGGTCGTCGTGGTAATCCATTTCCTCGTCGTCCTGCAGCGCTGGCAGCGCGGCCAGCACCGGCTCGGGCAGCGGCGTCGTCGGAGGCGCCGTGCGCCCGCCGTCGCCGGGGTGATCGATGAAGCCGGTGCGGTTATACGGCAGGAACAGGGTGAAGGTGGAGCCGCTGCCCACCACCGATTCCACCCGGATTTCGCCACCGAGCAGGCGGGCCAGCTCGCGCGAGATTGACAGGCCCAGGCCCGTGCCGCCGTACTTGCGGGCGGTGGAACCGTCGGCCTGCTGGAACGCTTCGAAAATCAGTTGCAGCTTGTCGGCCGCAATGCCAACGCCGGTGTCGCTGACGGCGAACGCCAGCACCGCGTCGGCTTCGCCCAGGGTAGGATGGTCGCTGGAAAAACCGCCTTCCACCAGGCCGATCACCAGCGCCACGCGTCCGTGGGTGGTAAATTTGAATGCATTCGAGAGCAGGTTTTTCAGCACCTGCTGCAGGCGCGTGGTATCGGTCATCACGGCGGCCGGCAGGTTGTCGCGCAGGTCCACCGAGAAGCCCAGGTGCTTGGCTTCGGCCATGTGGCGGAATGTGCGCTCCACGTAGTTGCGCAAGGTCTGGAAGCGGTACTCGGCCACCTCGAGCGTGACGGTGCCCGATTCGATCTTGGACAGGTCGAGAATGTCGTTGATGAGCGTGAGCAGGTCGGAACCGGAACCGTGAATGGTGCGGGCGAATTCCACCTGCTTGCCTGACAGGTTGCCATCCGGGTTGTCACCGAGTTGCTGCGCCAGGATCAGCAGCGAATTGAGCGGCGTGCGCAGCTCGTGCGACATATTGGCCAGGAATTCGGATTTATACTTGGACGACAGCGCCAGCTGGGTGGCTTTTTCCTCCAGCGCCAGCTTGGCCTGTTCCACTTCGCGGTTCTTGCGCTCCACCTCGATATTCTGCTCGGACAGCAGGCGCGCCTTTTCCGCCAGTTCCTGGTTGGTCTGCTGCAGTTCCTGCGCCAGCGACTGCGACTGCGTGAGCAGCGACTCGGTACGGCTATTGGCCTCGATGGTGTTGAGCACCACGCCGATCGATTCCATCAACTGGTCGAGGAACGACAGATGGGTGTCGGTGAATCGGTCGAGCGAGGCGATTTCGATCACCGCCTTCACCTGCTGTTCGAACAGGATCGGCAGCACGACGATGTTATTGGGCGGCGCGGAGCCCAGGCCTGACGACACCACGATGTAATCGCGCGGCACGTCGGTGAGCCAGATGCGGGTTTTTTCAAGCGCGCACTGGCCCACCAGTCCTTCGCCGGGCAGGAAGGACGTGGGCAGCTTGCGGCTGGACCGGTAGCCGTAGCTGGCGATCATGCGCAAACGGGCGTCTGCGTACTGCGCGTCCATCATGTAGAACACGCCGTGGTGGGCCGATACCAGCGGCGCCAGCTCGGACAGGATCAGGCGCGTGACGGCCTGCAGGTCGCGCTGGCCCTGCAGCAGCCGGGTAAAGCGCGCCAGGTTGGTCTTGAGCCAGTCCTGCTGGGCATTCTTGAGCGTGGTGTCTTTCAGGTTGCGGATCATCTCGTTGATGTTGTCCTTCAGGTACGAGACCTCGCCGCGCGCCTCCACCTGGATCGACCGCGAGAGGTCGCCGCGCGTGACCGCCGTGGCCACTTCCGCAATCGCCCGCACCTGGTTGGTCAGATTGGCCGCCAGCTGGTTGACGTTCTCCGTCAGGTCCTTCCAGGTACCGGCCACGCCCGACACATTGGCCTGGCCGCCCAGCTTGCCCTCGGTGCCCACCTCGCGCGCTACCCGGGTGACCTCCGACGCGAACGACGACAGCTGATCGACCATCACGTTGATGGTGTCTTTCAGTTCCAGGATCTCGCCCTTGACGTCCACCGTGATTTTCTTCGACAGGTCGCCGCGCGCCACCGCCGTGGTCACGGCGGCGATGTCGCGCACCTGGTTGGTGAGATTGGCCGCCAGCTGGTTGACGTTCTCCGTCAAATCCTTCCAGGTGCCGGCCACGCCCGACACATTGGCCTGGCCACCCAGCTTGCCTTCGGTGCCCACCTCGCGGGCCACCCGCGTGACCTCCGACGCGAACGAGCGCAATTGGTCGACCATCACGTTGAAGGTGTCCTTCAGTTCCAGGATCTCGCCCTTGACGTCCACCGTGATTTTTTTCGACAGGTCGCCGTTGGCCACGGCCGTGGTCACGGCGGCGATGTTGCGCACCTGGTCGGTCAGGTTCGACGCCATGAAATTGACGTTGTCGGTCAGGTCCTTCCAGGTGCCGCCCACGCCGGGTACGAACGCCTGGCCGCCCAGTTTGCCCTCGGTGCCCACCTCGCGCGCCACGCGCGTGACTTCCGACGCGAACGAACGCAGTTGATCGACCATCACGTTGATGGTGTCTTTCAACTGCAGGATTTCGCCGCGCACGTCCACCGTGATTTTCTTCGACAGGTCGCCATTGGCCACGGCCGTGGTGACCTCGGCGATGTTGCGCACCTGTGAGGTCAGGTTGCCGGCCATCGAGTTGACCGAGTCGGTCAGGTCCTTCCAGGTACCGGCCACGCCCTTCACCTGCGCCTGGCCACCGAGCTTGCCCTCGGTGCCCACTTCGCGCGCCACCCGCGTTACCTCCGACGAGAACGAGAGCAGCTGTTCCACCATGGTGTTGGCGGTGGTGGCCGCGCTCAGGTACTGGCCCTTGAGCGGCACGCCGTCCACTTCCAGCGCCATGGTTTGCGACAAATCGCCCTTGGCCACAGCGCCGATCACGCGCGCCATTTCGCTCGTTGGCCGCACCAGGTCGTCAATCAGGGTGTTGACCGCGCTGATGATGGTGGACCAGCCCCCCGTCATGTTGGCGGTCTGCGCGCGCTGCGACAACCGGCCTTCGCGTCCCACCACCCGGCTCACCTCCGTCACCACGTTGACCATTTTTTCCTTGGTCTCGATGATGTCGTTGAGCGTATCGGCCACCTTGCCGGCCACGCCGGTCAGGTCGGACGGCATGCGGGCCGAGAAATCGCCTTTTTTCAGGGCCATCAACGTTTGCAGCAGCAGCCGGGCGTCGAGCTGGTCGCTGGGGTCTGGCGTGGTATTCATCGGAGGCAACCTCATTGTTTGGGAGGACAGTGATGCGAAAGGGACAGACACGGCGGGCAGGGCGGCAGCCGCGAGCGGCCACCCGGGGGCGTCGCCATATTGTAGCAATCAGGCAACACAATGGCAATCGTGCCCAGGCACGTGGGCTGCATTGCAAGGGTTGTTTCTTGGGTGAAAAAATCCGCGGCGCTTTGTGTCGCAATTCCCCAATTCTCACCAATTGTTCTTCTGGTTTCAGCACGGCATTAATAGTATGCTTCTGATGCAACTTTTTGCGTTAGCGAAGCGATCATGCTCAAATCGGGATCAAGCGGAAAATCGGTGACAGGCTCGCGCCTGCTGTTCTGGAGTGCCGGCTGGGCGCTGGCGCTGGCCATTGGCCTTGCCGCTTATTGCGTGGGCAGTCGCATCGTCGATACCGATGCGCGCCAGCGCTTCGAGAACCTGGCCCGCAGCTCGCAGTACGCGATCTCGGCCCGCATCAAGGCCTATGCCGATGTCACGCGCGGGCTGGCCGCCCTGTTTCAGACCAGCGACGACCTTACCCGCCTGCAGTTTCAGCAATATGTCGATGGCCTCGACCTGACGCGCCAGTTTCCTGCCGTGGTGGCGATGAACTGGACGCCGGAAACCGGTGAGTCCTATTCCGTCACCACCGCCACCATGGTGCCGCCGCCGCAGGGCGTCTTCGGCATGCGCCTGCCCGTCTACCGCCGCAACCCGCCGTCGGGCGACGCGGCCGCGCGCCGCGCCGCCTATCGGGGCACGGCGGGGTTGAGCTTTTCGGTGTCGCGCCTGATGCAGGGCGCGCTCGACGAGATGACCGTGCGCGGGGTGCATCTGAACCTGTACGCAGACGGCAGCCTCGATCCCGAACGGCGCCGGCTGGTGATCGAGCCGCGCGACCGGCTGCTGTACAACGACCATGCGCTGGCTTCCGTGGCACAGCTCTCCGAGGCGGAGCGTGACGACTATTTCGAGTCGGTGCTGCCGGTCGATTTCAATGGCGCCCTGTGGAAGGCGCAGTTCCGGGTGCGCAAGGCGGCGCTGCGCAGCGGCTTCGATTTTTATTTTCCGCTGGTGGCGGGGCTGGTGGGGGGCGGCGGCACGCTGCTGCTCTACAGCTACCTGGCGGTGCTGTACTCATCGCGCCGGCGCGCCGTCAAGCACCGGGTACTGCTCGACACGGTGCTCAATAATGTCGACGCCCACGTGTACATGAAGGACCAGAACCGGCGCTATATTTACGTCAACCCCAAGATGGCCGAGCATATGGGCCTGCCGGTGGGCGAAATCGTGGGCAAGCTCGATCGTGAACTGATGGCCGAAGACCAGGCCGACGCCGCGTGGGCGCTGGAACGGCCGGTGTTTGCCGATGGCGTCAAGCGCGCCGGCGAAACCCAGTTCGTCGAGCCGGACGGCGTGGCCAGGCACCACTGGAACGTGCGGGTGCCGGTCACGCTGGGCCGCACGGTGACGGCGGTGATCGGCGTGGCCACCGACGTCACCGAGCTGCATCAGCTCAAGGAGCGGGCCGATACCGCCAACCGCGCCAAGAGCGATTTTTTGTCGAACATGAGCCACGAAATCCGCACGCCGATGAACAGCATCATCGGCATGGCGCACCTGGCGCTCAAAACCGTCACCCACCCGAAACAGCGCGACTACCTGCAGAAGATTTACCACTCGGGCCAGCACCTGCTGGGCATCATCAACGACATCCTCGATTTTTCCAAGATCGAGGCGGGCAAGATGGATCTCGAGGTGCTCGATTTTTCGCTCGACATGCTGCTGTCGAACCTCACCAGCCAGCTGGGCGAGCTGGCCACGGCGCGCGGCCTGGAGCTGGTGTACGAAATCCATCCCGATCTGCCGCGCCAGCTGCGCGGCGATCCGCTGCGGCTGGAACAGGTGCTGATCAACTTCACCAGCAATGCCATCAAGTTCTCGGAACGGGGCCGGGTGTTCGTGCGGGCGCGCATGCTCGAGGACCGCGACAGCCACCTGATGGTGCGCTTCGACGTCCAGGACCAGGGCATCGGCATGACCGACGACGAGGTGGCGCAGCTGTTCCAGTCCTTCCACCAGGCCGATACCTCGACCACGCGGCGCTACGGCGGCACGGGCCTGGGACTGGTCATCAGCCAGCAGCTGGCGGAGCTGATGGGCGGCAGCGTGGGCGTGGAGAGCCGGCGCGGCGAGGGCAGCACGTTCTGGTTCACGGCGTGGCTGGCCAAGCCGGTGCATATCCTGGCGCAGGTGGACGACGCGCTGCATGACGCGGTGCAACCCGAGGTGCTCGGCAGCATCCGGGGCGCGTCCATCCTGCTGGTGGAGGACAACATCTTCAGCCAGCAGGTGGGCCAGGAGCTGCTGGAAGACAGCGGCGCCACCGTGTGCGTGGCCAATAACGGCAAGGAGGCGATCGACCTGCTGCTCAAGGAACGCTTTGACTGCGTGCTGATGGACGTGCAGATGCCGGTGATGGACGGTTACGAGACCACGCGCCTGATCCGCGCCCATCCCAAACTATCGGGCACCCTGGTGATTGCCATGACCGCCAACGCGGGCCGCGACGACCAGCAGCGCTGCATGGACGCCGGCATGGACGAATTCGTGACCAAGCCCATCGCGCCACGGCTGCTGTTCGCCATCCTGGCCAAGTGGCTGAGCCAGCGCGCTGCCACGCCTGCCGCCGCATTGCGGCCGGTGGCGCCGCCACCGCCGTCGTTCTTCACCATGGCCGACGGCCGGGCCACCAGCGCCGGCGCGGCCGTCCTGCACAACACCGCCCACGGCGCGGCGGCAGCGGGCGGGCAGGCTGGCGCGCCCGGGACCGGGCTGGCGCAACCACCGGTACCGCAGCCGGTGCAGGCGGCAGCCCCCGCGCTGGCGCCGGCGCCGCAGGCGCCAGCGGTCGATGGCGAATTGTTCGACCTGGCGGCGCTGGCGCAAACCTTCGGCGGCAAGCCGGACAAGATGCGCAAGTACACGCGGTTGTTCCTCGATGCGGCGCGCGACGGCATGGTGGAAGTGGATGCGGCGCTGGCCGCCGGCGATCTGAAGCAGCTGTCGGAACTGGGCCACCGGCTCAAGTCGTCGTCGCGCGCGGTGGGCGCCATGCGCTTCGGTAACCTGTGCTTCGCGCTGGAAAAGGCGCCCCGCGACGCCGGCCCGGACATCGCTTCCCAACTGGTGGCGCAGATGCATGCCATGCTGCCCGTGCTGGGCCCGCTATTCGAACAGGAACTACTGGCCTACGATCCCGGGTAGAGCGATAATGCAGCCTTTCGCTTCGCCTCCACGAGTCCTATGCCATCGAGCGCCACCCCGTCGACGATCACCCCCGGCCTGCTGATCTTGCACGGCAACCAGATGGAACAGCTGCGCGCGGCCGTGTTCCAGTGGCTGCTCAACCATCCGCTCGGTGCGCTCGAAGCCGAGACGTTCCTGGTGCAGTCCAACGGCGTGGCCGAATGGCTCAAGATCGCACTGGCCGAGGAGATGCGCGTGTGCGCCGCCACCCGGGTGGTGCTGCCGGCGCGCTTTTTGTGGGAAACCTATCGCGGCATGCTGGGGCGCGAGCGGGTGCCGGTGCGCTCCGCATTCGACAAGGGGCCGCTCACCTGGCGCCTGATGCGATTGCTGCCCAGGCTGCTGGCCGATCCCGGGTTTGCGCCGCTGCGCCACTTCCTCGCCGACGGCGAGGCCGAGCGCCGATTGCAGCTGGCCGAACGGCTGGCCGACCTGTTCGACCAGTACCAGGTGTACCGCGCCGACTGGCTCGACGACTGGGCCGCCGGCCGCGACCAACTGCGCGCGGCGCGTGGCGAGGCTGTGCCGCTGCCGCCCGACCAGCGCTGGCAGGGGCAATTGTGGCGCGCCGTGATTGCCGATGTCGAGCCGCACGAGCGGGATCTCGGCCGCGCTACCGTGCACACCGAATTCGTGCGCGCCAGCGGCGCCGGCGAGCTGCCGCTGGGCCGCCTGCCGCGCCGCATCGTCATCTTCGGCGTGTCCGCGCTGCCGTACCAGACGCTGGAAGCGCTGGCCGCGCTGGCGCGGCATACGCAGGTGGTGCTGGCCGTGCCCAATCCGTGCCGCTACTACTGGGGCGACATCATCGAGGGCCGCGACCTGCTGCGCTCCGCGTATCGGCGCCAGCAACTGCGCAACGGCCAGGACCTGGGGGCGATTCCGCTGGAAGAGCTGCATGCGCACAGCCACCCGCTGCTGGCCAGCTGGGGGCGCCAGGGCCGCGACTTCATCCGCATGCTCGACGAGTTCGACGAAGCGGCCGCGGCGGCGGCAGCCGATGCGGGCGACGAGGATGCAGTCGCCCCGCTGCGCGTCGATCTGTTCGGCGAGGGCGAAGCCGATACGCTGCTGGCCCAGGTGCAGGCGGCCGTGCGCGACCTGCTGCCGTTGTCCGAACACCCGCATGTCCCGCCTGCGATGGAAGACCGCTCGATCGAGTTCCACGTCACCCACAGCGTGCAGCGTGAAGTGGAGGTGCTGCACGACCAGCTGCTGCAGCTGTTCGCGCGCGCGTCCGGGGAGGCGCCGCTGCGCCCGCGCGACGTGGTGGTGATGGTGCCCGATATCGACACGTTCACGGCGGCGATCCACGCCGTGTTCGGCCAGCACCGGCGCAGCGATCCACGCTACATTCCGTTCGAGATCGGCGACGTCAACGACCGCAGCGTCAATCCGTTGCTGGTGGCGCTGGAATGGCTGCTGCGGCTGCCGCAGCAGCGCTGCCGCCAGAGCGAAATCCGCGACCTGCTCGACGTGCCGGCGCTGGCCGCGCGCTTCGGCCTCGATGAAGAAGACTTGCCCACGCTGGGCCAGTGGATCGAAGGCTCGGGCGTACGCTGGGGTCTCGACCATGCCCACCGCAGCGGCCTCGGACTCGGTTCGGCCGGCGAACAGAATGCCTGGATTTTCGGCGTGCGGCGCATGTTGCTCGGTTACGCCAGCGGCGGCGCCGGCACCAGCATCGGCGCCAGCGCCAGCTTTGCCGGCATCGAACCGTATTTCGAAGTGGGCGGGCTCGATGCCGCGCTGGCCGGTTCGCTGGCGCAGCTGGTGGAATCGCTGCTGCACTGGCGCGCCGCGCTGGCGCAAGCGCGCACCCCGTTCGAGTGGGGCGTGCAGGCGCGCGCGTTGCTGGCCGCATTCTTCAAGGCGGGCGAGGAGGGCGACCGCCTGACGCTGGCGCAGCTCGACGATGCACTGAATACCTGGCTCGACACGTGCGAAGGCGCGCAGTTCGACGAACCGGTGCCGCTGGCTGTGCTGCGCGAAGCGTGGCTAGGCCTGATGGACGAACCCACGCTGAACCACCAGTTCGTGTCCGGCGGGGTGACGTTCTGCACCCTGATGCCGATGCGCGCGGTGCCGTTTCGCGTGGTGTGCCTGCTGGGCATGAACGACGGCGACTTCCCGCGCCGCGCCCCCAAGGCCGACTTCGACCTGCTGGCGCTGCCGGGCATGGCGCGCCCCGGCGACCGCTCGCGGCGCGACGACGACCGCTACCTGATGCTCGAAGCGGTACTGGCCGCGCGCGAAAAACTGTATATCAGCTGGGTGGGCCGCAACGTGCGCGACAACACGGAGCAGCCGCCGTCGGTGCTGGTGTCGCAGCTGTGCGACTACCTTCGAGCCGGCTGGGACATGACGCCGCAGACGCTGCAGGAGCGCACCACCGAACATGCGCTGCAACCGTTCAGCCGCCGCTACTTCGAACAGGACGGCTTGCTGACCTACGCGCGCGAATGGCGCGCGGCCCACGCGGCAGACGGCATTGAGGACGACCGCGATGCCGTGGCCGACCTGCTGCCGCCATTCGCCATCGACGACAAGTTCCGCCTCAAGCTGGGCGCGCTGGCCGGCTTCCTGCGCCAGCCGGTGCGTTATTTTTTCCGCGAACGGCTGGCCGTGGTGTTCGGCGACGCGGCGCAACTGGGTGAAGACGAGGAACCGTTCTCGCTCAACGCGCTCGAACGCTACCTGCTCGAAGACACCATGCTCGATGACGACGCCGACGCCGAGCAGCTGGAAGAGGTGTACGACAAGCTCACCGCTCGCGCCGAGCGGCTGGCGCGCGAAGGCGTGCTGCCGATCGGCCTGATCGGCCAGCAGTACCAGCGCCAACTGGTCGAATCGCTGGCGCCCGTACGCCAGGCGTGGCTGGTGCTGCGCGAACAGTATGAGCACCCGGCCGCGAAGGTGGCGCTCAGCCTCGACCTGGGCCCATTGCAGCTCGACGACTGGATCGACGGGCTGCGCAGCAACGGCGCCAACACCGTGTGGCTGATGCAGATGTCGTCGCGCGTGACCGACAAGCAGGGCCGCGCACGCGGCGATAAATTGATCGCCATGTGGGTGCGCCAGCTGGCGGCTTCCGCTGCCGGTCTGCACGTCACCGGCTACCTGGTGGCGCGCGATGCCATCGTCACCATGCTGCCGCTCGACCAGGACGAGGCATTGCAGGCCCTGCGGGTGCTGGCCGGCTGCTGGAAAGACGGCATGGACCGGCCGCTGCCCACCGCCTGCAAGACGGCGCTGGCGCTGGTCGGCCACGGCGACGCCCGCGCCGCGTACGACGGCGGTTTCGACATCGGCGGCGAAAACCAGGACCTGTGCCTGGCGCGCATGTGGCCCGATTACACGGCATTGTCCGCGCAGCCCGACTTCGACGCAGTGTCGCATGCACTCTATGGACCGCTGGCGCTGTGGCTGGAACAATGCATCACGATCGCGCCGATATCATCAACCAACGGCGGGGACGCAGCATGAGTAACGCACCAAATACCAACGCTACCCCGCTGGCGCCGCTCACCTTCCCGCTGCACGGCTCGCGGCTGATCGAGGCCAGCGCCGGCACCGGCAAAACCTGGACCATCGCCGCGCTGTATGTGCGGCTGGTGCTCGGTCACGGCGGTGACGACGGCTACCGCCGCCCGCTGCTGCCGGCCGATATCCTGGTGATGACGTTTACCCGCGCCGCCACGCGCGAGCTGTCGAATCGCGTGCGCGAGCGGCTGGTGGGCGCGGCCGCCTACTTCCGCAACGTCGATGCCGAGCAACCGGATGCCAACCTCGCGGCCGACGACTTCCTCGACGCGATCCTGGAAGCGTACCCGGACCGCAGCGATCGCCAGCAGGCGGCACACCGCCTGATGCTGGCAGCGGAAACCATGGACGAAGCCGCGATTTTTACCATCGACGCCTGGTGCCAGCGCATGCTGCGCGAACATGCGTTCGACAGCGGCAGCCTGTTCGACGAGGAACTGGTCAGCGACGAGCAGGCGCTGTTCGAGGATGCTGCCAACGATTACTGGCGCCAGCAAGTGTATCCGCTGAACGCGCCGTCGCTCGACGCGCTGCTCGCCTGCTGGAGCGATGTCGGGGTGCTCAAGAAAACCATCCGCGAACTGGTCAAGCGCGCCGACATCATCGGCGACCAGGATCTGGACCAGACGCTCGGCGGCCTGATTGCTGCCGTGCAGCGCGCGCAGCAGGCGGCGCTGGCCGAACTGAAAGCCGGCTGGGTGGACCGCGCCAACCGCATGGAACAGTGGATCGCCGGCCTCACGGCGGCCAATCCCAAATTCTTCAACGGCAATAAAATGCGCGCCGCCTCGGTGGCGTCGTGGTTCGAGGGCCTGCGGGCGTGGGCCAGCGACCCCGCCGTCGTCATGCCCGCCATCAGCGACACGGCGTGGAACCGGCTCACGCCCGACGGCATCGAAGACGCGTATGCGAAAGGCAGCAGCGCGGACGTGCCGGACGACTTCGACGCCATTGCCACCCTCAAAAACGCGCTGGCGCAGTTCGAGCCGCTGGCGCACGCGCTGTACCGCCACGCGGCCGGCTCGGTGGCGCGCCGCATGGCGGAACTGAAAAAACGCAGCCGCCAGTTCGGCTTTGCCGATATGCTCGACCGCCTGAACGCGGCGCTGCAGGGCGAGAACGCGGCCGCGCTGCGCCAGCGCATCGTGGAACAGTACCCGGTGGCGCTGGTGGACGAATTCCAGGATACGGCGCCCAACCAGTACCAGATTTTCAACCTGCTGTACCGGGTGGCCGATAACGACCGCGAGACGGGCCTGTTCCTGATCGGCGATCCGAAGCAGTCGATTTACGGTTTCCGCGGCGCCGACATCCACAGCTACCTGTCGGCGCGCAAGGCCACCACCGGCCGCCATTACCAGCTGGGCACCAACTACCGGTCCACCCGGCCGGTGGTGGAGGCGGTCAATCACCTGTTCCTCCATGCCGAGGGCACGGCGGCGGCGGGTGGGTTCGGGCGCGGCGCGTTCCGTTTCCGCGATCCCGGCACGCGCGAGAACCCGCTGCCGTTCGACGCGGTCGATGCCAAGGGCCGCCCGGAGCGCTTGACCAGCGCCGGTGACAATGCGCCGGCGCTGGTCATCGCGTGCAGCACCGAACAGGAACTGAAAAGCGAACGCTATCGCGAATTCTTCGCCGACCACTGTGCAGAGGATATCGTCGCCCGGCTCAACGATCCGGACGCCGGTTTCGCCGGTCCGGACGGGCAGGACTTCAAGCGCCTGAAACCGGCCGACATTGCCATCCTGGTGCGCGACCGCAAGGAGGCAGGCGCGATCCGCCGCGCGCTGCAACGGCGCAAAGTGGCCAGCGTGTACCTGTCCGACAAGGACTCGGTCACCGACAGCGAGGAAGCGGCCGACGTGCTGCGTTGGCTGTCGGCGGTGGCCAATCCGCTCGACGGCGCCCTGGCGCGCGCTGCCTACGCCACCCGCACCGCCGGCCTGCCGCTGACCGAACTGGCGGCGCTGTCGTCGGACGAACTGGCGTGGGAAGCGCGGGTGGAGCAGCTGAAGGCGCTGCACGTCATCTGGCAGCGCCAGGGCGTGCTGGCCATGCTGCGCCGCTTCATCCACGAGCTGCAGCTGCCGGCCGCGCTGCTGCTGCAGGCGGGCGGCGAGCGGCGCCTGACCAACCTGCTGCATCTGGCCGAACTGCTGCAATCGGCCAGCCGCCAGCTCGATGGCGAACAGGCGCTGATCCGCTGGCTGGCCGAGCAGATCGAGAGCGGCGAGGGCGCCGGCGACGAGCGCGTGCTGCGCCTGGAAAGCGACGCCGAACTGGTAAAAGTGGTCACGGTGCATAAATCGAAGGGCCTCGAATACCCGCTGGTGTACCTGCCGTTCGCGGTCACCGCGCGCAAGGTGGACCGCCGCAACCGCAGCTTCTTCGAATTTTCCGATGACCAGGGCGGGCGCCAAATCGACATGGCGCTGACCGACACCGCGCTGGAACTGGTGGAACAGGCCCGGTTGCAGGAAGATTTGCGCCTGCTGTACGTGGCGCTCACGCGTGCCCGCCACTTCCTGTGGCTGGGCGTTACCGCGCTCGGCGCGCGCAAGGCCGGCGAGAACACCTTGCACGAATCGGCGCTTGGATACCTGCTCACGGGCGGTGCGCCGCTGCCGTCCGACGCAGTGCTCGAGCGCTGGCAGCACACGTGCCAGGGCTGTCCCGCGATCCGCATCGTAACGCTGGACGGCGATGGCAACCCGCCCACGTATTTGCACCGCCCCGACGAACGCGCACCGCTGATCGACGCCCCGCACTACGCAGGTCGCTTCGAGCGCGACTGGTCGGTGGGCAGTTTCAGCTCGCTGGCGCGCCGCACCGGCCCCACCGGCATCATCGGCAGCGGCGCCGGCTCGGACACGTTGCCGGCGCTGCCGGTGCCGCGCGACGCGGCCCAGGAAAAGCTGCTGGAAGAAGGCGACCTGCCGGCCATGGCGCCCGCGGTCAAAGTGGACGACGCGCCGTGGCACCGCTTCCCGCGCGGCTCGGTGCCCGGCAACTTCCTGCACGAGCAGCTCGAATGGCTGGGCCACGAAGGCTTTGCCAGCGTCGATGACGGTCATTTCGATGCCCGCCTCACGCGCCGGGTGGAGCGCGCCGGCTGGGGCAACCGCCTCGACGACACGCTGGCCTGGGTGCGTGAAATCGCCCGCACGCCGCTGCCGTACCTCGATGCGCCGCTGTCTGCCATCGACACGCCGCTGGCCGAAATGGAGTTCTGGTTCCCCAGCGAGCGCCTGTCCACCGGCGCGCTGGACCAGCTGTGCGTGGCGCACCTGCTCGATGGCATGGCGCGTCCGGCGCTGCCCGAGCGCCAGTTGCACGGCATGCTAAAAGGTTTTGCCGACCTGGTGTTCGAGCACGATGGGCGCTACTGGGTGCTCGACTACAAATCGAATGCGCTGGGCGGCACCGATGCGGCGTATCAGACGCCAGCGCTGATGGCGGCCATGGCCGACCACCGCTACGACATCCAGGGCGCGATCTACATGCTGGCGCTGCACCGGCTGCTGCGCAGCCGCCTCGGCGACCACTACGATCCGGCCGTCCACCTCGGTGGCGCCGTGTTTTTCTTCCTGCGCGGGGTCGCCAACCCGCACACGCGCGGCTGCTACTGGATGGCGCCCGATGCGGCGCTGCTCGACGGCCTGGACGCGTTGTTCGATACCGAGGTAAATCATGCTGATTGAATCATCGGCGCCGCTGTTGCTGGAAGTGGACGCGCTGACCGAAAATGGCCGGCTGCGCCGCCTGAGCGGCGCCTTTGCGCGCTTTATCGCATCGGTGGGCACCGGCGCGCCGCAGCTGATGGTGGCGTGCGTGCTGCTGTCCGAGCTCGAAGGGCGCGGCCACAGCTGCCTGATGCTGGCCGAACTGGCCAGCGATCCGGCAGCACTGCTGGGCTGGGATGCCGACGAGTGGCAGGCGCTGCGCGCGACCGTCGCCCCGTGGCCAAAGAATGTGGCCGCCTGGCGTACGCTGCTGGCCAATTGCGAGCAGGTGTGGCCGGTGGGCGACCTCGATTTCCAGCAGCCGCTGGTGCTCGACGGCGAGCGCCTGTACCTGCGCCGCTACTGGCGCGATGAAACGCAGGTGGCGCACGCGGTGCGCGGGCGGGCATTGGGCGGCGTGATCGCGGCTGACGCCGACGACCAGACCGGCGCCGTGCGGCGCTGGCTCGACATCCTGTTCCCGCCGGCCGTGCACCAGGGCGGCGTGGACTGGCAAAAAATCGCCTGCGCGGTGGCCATGCGCGGCAAGCTGGGCATCATCACCGGCGGTCCGGGCACCGGCAAGACCTATGCCGTGGCGCGCCTGCTGGCGCTGCTGTTTGCCACCAGCGGCGGCCAGCAGTCGCCGTTGCGGGTGGCGCTGGCCGCGCCCACCGGCAAGGCGGCGGCCCGCCTGAAACAATCGATCGACGTGGCGCTGGCCGGGCTCGACGAGCGGGTACGCGCCATCATGCCGCAGCGCGAACTGGGTGCGGCCCGCACCTTGCACAGCCTGCTGGGCGCGCGGCCCGATACGCGCGCGTTCAAGCACCACGCCGGCAACCAGCTCGAGGTCGATGTGCTGATCGTCGACGAAGCGTCGATGATTCACCTGGAAATGATGGCTGCGTTGCTGGCGGCGCTGCCCTCGACCGCCAAGCTGATTTTGCTGGGCGACAAGGACCAGCTGGCGTCGGTCGAGGCGGGCGCCGTGATGGGCGACCTGTGCCACAACGCCGAAGCCGGCGGCTACGATGCCGAAACCCTGTCCTACGTGGCCGCCAGCACCGGCCAGGATTTGCCCGACCGGTACGCCGGCAGCGCCGGGCCGATTGCCCAGCAAACCGTGATGCTGCGCGAAAGCCGCCGCTTCGGCGGCCCGATCGGCGCGCTGGCGCTGGCCGTCAATGCGGGCAATGCAAGCGATATGGGCGGCGCGGTGGACATCCTGCGCGCGGCCACCGATGGCAAGGTCAGCTGGAGCGATCCGGCGCAACCGTCCGACCTGCTGCAACTGGCCCTGTCCGGCCGCGACCATGCTCCCGGCGGCTACCGCGCCTATCTGCAACTGGTTGCCGCCGGTCCCGGCGAAGTTCAGGGCATTGACAGCGACGCTGCCCACCTGGCCTGGGTGCAGACCGTGCTGAAAGCGTTCGAAACCTTCCGCATCCTGTGCGCGGTGCGCGAGGGCGAGTGGGGCGTGAGCGGTTTGAACGAGGCAATCGAAAAGCGCCTGCAAGCGGCGGGACTGTTGCGCAGGAGCGGCGAGTGGTACGTGGGCCGGCCGGTCATGGTGACCCGCAACGACTACGGCACCGGCGTGTTCAACGGCGATATCGGCCTGACGCTGGCCGATCCGGCGCGCCCGGGCGCCTTGCGCGTGTACTTTTCCGAGGGCGACACGGTGCGCAGCGTGCTGGCCACCCGCCTGCGCAACGTGGAAACTGCGTTTGCCATGACGGTGCATAAATCACAAGGTTCCGAGTTCCGGCACACGGTGCTGGTGCTGCCGAAAGACGGCGGGGGCATGCTGGCGCGGGAACTGATCTACACCGGCATCACGCGTGCGCGCGACTACTTTACGTTACTCACGCCCAACGGCCAGGTGCTGCTCGATGCCATCGCCCAGCGCACCCAGCGCGCCAGCGGTCTGCGCGACCTGATCGAGCGCTAGCGCCAGAAACTGGCGTGATCGCGCCGGTTTCCAGCACGCCAGGGGGGGGATCCCGCACCGGACCGTCGTGCGGGTTCACCAGCGACTGCAAGGCGAAAAAAAACCGGGCTCGAGAGCCCGGTCGTTGGCAGCGCACTACCGTGCTTACATCTCGCGGCTGTTACGCTTGGCTTGTTTGACCACCACTTTTTTCTTGGCCTTGACCGAGGTTTTCAGCAGTTTCGCCTTGGGTGCTGCCTTGACCTTGGCAGACGCCTTGACGACTTTCGGTTTTTGCGCCTTGACCTTGGCCGACGCCTTCAGCAAGCGCGGACGCTCCAGCGAACGCGCTTCGGGCCCGACGATCAGGCGCCGGATATTCATGGCGTCGGTGATGCGTGCCGAGTTGGCCTTGGCGTTGAGCAGCACCAGTGTGTTGTCCTTGCCGCCGCTCTTGAACCGCATGATCAGGCAACGGCCCGCTTCTTCCGTGTAACCGGTCTTCGACAGGCCCACGTCCCAGCCCTTGGCGCCCACCAGGCGGTTGGTATTGTGGTATTCGACGTCGCGGCCTTTGATCCGGATCAGGTCTTTCTTGTCCGTCGTGATGCGGGCAATTTCCGGGTACACCGAGGCGGCCCTGGCCATCTTGACCAGGTCGGTTGCAGTGGAACGGTTGTGCGGCGACAGGCCGGTCGGCTCTTCGATCACGGTATTGGTCAGGCCCAGCGCGCGGATCTTGGCGTTGACGGCGCGCCGGAAGTTCTCGGTGCCGCCGGGATAAGTGCGGGCCAGCGAGGCTGCGGCGCGGTTGTCGGACGACATCAGCGCCAGCTGCAGCACGTCGGCGCGCGCAATTGCCGCGCCAACCGGCACCCGCGAGGTGCTGTGCTTGAGCATATCGACATCGGCGCGATCGATCTCGATCGCCTCCTTCATGTCCTGCCTGGCATCGAGCACCACCATGGCAGTCATCAGCTTGGTCAGGGAAGCAATGGGAACTTGTACGTCGGCATTCTTTTCGAGAATGACCTTGCCAGTATCGTCTTCGACGACCAGCACCGACTGGGAACCGAGCGGTACTGCGATCGCGGCCGCAGTAAACGTACTCAGCAAGACAGCAACAATTTTCTTGAGCATGTTCGGTAATTTCGGTAGGGAATGTGGGGTGGAACAGGGCGTCGTGGGACGACGCAGCACACAACTATCGTGCGGAAAGAATCCACACTAGCTATGCGGCAACACTGAGGATAGACGATAACATTAATGTGGTTTCTCGTCTATTGTGCGTAACTCGCGGATTCCATTATTTTTGCAAACGCATCCTTCCACACGCTCTCAGTGGTACGCGACCCTGGCATGTGGCGTGCGGAATATAAAAAAGCCCCGACCGGGAGGGGCGGGGCTTTCCGTTTGCCGGGCTGCGGCGGCAGCCGGTGCGGCAACAACGCGGTCAGCTGCTGATCTTGGCGATCGACACCTCGGTCGATTTCACCAGGGCAATTACTTCGCTGCCCACTTTCAGGTCCAGGTCGTGGATCGAGCGCGAGGTGATCACCGAGGTGACGATGCCATGCTGGGTTTCCACATCCACTTCCGAGACCACTGGGCCAAAGATGATTTCCTTGATCTTGCCGCGGAATTGATTACGTACATTAATTTCAGAAATGGCCATCGTGACTTCCTTTGTCTGGTTATGTGCTACCTGAGTACTACCTGGTCAGATTAAGGCGGATGGCCATTTTGTGGAACGAATCGTTCCGACTATCGTTATTTGTTCTGGTAGATCTTGTCGAATTCGCCGCCATCGTCGAAGTGCTTCTTCTGCGCTGCTTTCCAGCCGCCGAACACGTCGTCGATGGTAAACAGGCTGATCTGGCGGAAGTTGGCGTTATATTTCTTGAATGCCGCTTCCGAACGGGGGCGGAAGTGGTGCTTGGCGATAATGTCCTGGCCTTGCGCCGAGTACAGGAAGTTCAGGTAGGCGGTCGCTTCCTTGCGGATGCCTTTTTTGTCCACCACCTTGTCCACCACGGCCACCGGCGATTCCGCCAGGATCGACGACGATGGATACACCACCTCGAAGTTGTTGCCGAATTCGGCGCGCACCAGGTTCACTTCGTTTTCAAACGTCACCAGTACGTCGCCGATGTCGCGCTGGGTAAAGGTAGTGGTGGCGCCGCGGCCGCCGCCGTCGAGCACCGGCACGTTTTTGAACACGCGGGTGACCAGGTCGCGCGCCTGCGCCTCGGTGCCGCCTTTTTTGATGACCGAGCCCCAGGCTGCCAGGTACGTGTAACGGCCGTTGCCCGAGGTTTTAGGATTCGGCACGATCACCTTGACGCCCGGCTTGCCCAGGTCGGCCCAGTCCTTGATGCCTTTCGGATTACCTTTGCGCACCAGGTAAATCATGGTCGAGTAGAACGGCGCCGCGTTGTTCGGGAATTTCTTGGTCCAGTCGGCCGTCACCAGGCCGCGATCGACCAGGATGTCGATGTCGTTGGCCTGGTTCATGGTTACCACGGCCGCTTCCATGCCGTCGGCCACCGAGCGCGCCTGTTTCGACGAGCCGCCGTGCGACTGGTTCACGTCGACGGTTTCGCCCGACGTCTTCTTATAGTCGGCAATAAAGGCCGGGTTGATCTCCTTGAACAGTTCGCGCGCGACGTCGTAGGATGCATTGAGCAGCACCGGCGTGGCAGCAGACGCTTGCAGCGGCAGGCCCAGGAACACGGCCGAAGTAGCCAATAACGATGTGACAACGAAGCGGCGGGTCGTATTCTTATAAGTCATAATGGGCTTTCGTAATGAGATTTGGTAATAAGGAACAGCACCATGGTGTAAAATTTCATACAGAAAAG